>ERZ856578.11-NODE-11-length-297798-cov-12.781779_pt1 | contig 297798 bp, 234 predicted proteins | sample MGYA00514384_ERZ856578 | MGnify/ENA primary metagenome ERZ856578 (study PRJEB29103, sample SAMN06111958) | human gut metagenome | biome: human gut; feature: ankylosing spondylitis patient; material: healthy_person | host: Homo sapiens | place: China:Hangzhou... | reverse complement strand
GTGATGATTGGCAGTCTATTTATCGTTTTTCGGGAAGTGATATGGCTCTATTCAATCAATTCCCCGAATATTTTGGAGCAACGGAGATAAACAAGATTGAAACTACATACAGGTTTGGAGAGCCTTTGGTTTCTTTATCGTCGAACTTTATACAACGCAATAAAGCCCAAATACAAAAGAATATCCATTCGTTCAGCTCAGAAATGAGAACCGAGTTGGAATTCTATGCTTATGATAGACGAGATTACTGCAATACGATAGGGCAACTTGTGGCTTCTATTCCATCGGATAAATCAATATTCCTATTGGGGCGTTACTCTTTTGATGATTACTACCTCTCTTTTATGTACCAATCAATTAAAGAGGGTAATAGATTCTACTATGTGATAGGAGGACGAAAAATAGAGTTTTTAACCGTACATAAGTCAAAAGGTCTTGAAGCGGATTATGTAATACTCTTACAATGCAATAAAGATACATACGGTTTCCCATCACAGGTGAGTGACGACCCTGTGCTTAACTATGTGCTCACTAAGAGCGACCAATTCCCATACGGAGAAGAAAGAAGATTATTCTATGTTGCAATAACAAGGGCTAAGGTAAAAACGCTTGTATTATACGATAAGCGTTTCCCGTCTGTATTTGTGGATGAATTCTTGCACCCCGAAAAGGTGTCAGAAGAAAGCTATGTAAAGCACCCTAACGCCAATAAAAGATGGACAAGAAGTGCAGACCAATTTTTATTGAAACTGCACAATGAAGGTAAGAGTGTCAAATATATTGCAAACAAAATGGGTAGAAGTCAAACTTCGATTGTAATGCGATTAAACAAACTAAACAAATAGTCGAACTTTTTCTTTGATGTACCTTGTGTGCATCGGACTATTCTATTATTTTTGTACACAGAAACGAGTTACTTGAAAGCAATTCAAGGCAGAACGCAGCATACGGCACAGTTGCCAAGTCATTACCTCAAAATCGGGTAATTCTTCCAAAGTCCTTTGTATAAGGCACAAACGAAAGTTTTCCAGAATTACACAAAATACTCTATTCCCCGAAGAAAACATTCCCGGCAAGAGTCTCCGCGACCCGATCAGCCTCTCAAATGTCGCTGCACCCAATCGGTCAGCCCGACGAACTGTGCGACACCCAACACCTCGGGACGCAACGAGAAAAATTCATGTTCCGCGCCCCCAAAATCGCCGAAAGCGGCCCGCAGGGAGTTGCGGATCGTCTTGCGGCGCTGGTTGAAGGTCGCCTTGACCACCTTCAGGAACAGCCGTTCATCGCAGTCGAGACGCTGCACGCCGTTGCGGCGCAGGCGGATGACGGCGCTCTTGACCTTCGGCGGCGGATTGAAAACGCCCTCGCTGACGGTAAACAGGTATTCTATATCGTAAAAAGCCTGCAAAAAGACACTCAGAATGCCGTACTCTTTCGATCCCGGCGGCTCGGCGATACGTACCGCCACCTCGCGCTGCACCATGCCGACCACTTCGGGAATCAGGTCACGGTATTCGAGCACCTGGAAAAATATTTGCGAAGAGATATTATAAGGGAAATTGCCGATAATGTTAACACCCTGCGGAAACTGCTCCGCCAGGTTCATCCGCAGAAAATCGCCCTCCATCAACCGGGGGGCAAACCCGGGAAAATACTCGTGCAGGTAAACAATGCTTTCGGTATCGACCTCGGCACCGTAAAGCGTTATATCTTCTCTCTCAAGCAGGAAACGGGTCAAAACGCCCGTGCCGCACCCCACCTCGAGCACCGTAGAGCACCGGTCGGCTGTCAGACTGCCGGCAATGCGCCGGGCGATGGACTGGTCGGTCAGGAAATGCTGGCCTAAATGCTTCTTGGGGCGAACGTTCATACTCCTAGTTCCCCATTTCGCTCATGAACTTGATCCGCACCAGGCGTATCTCCTCCTCGGTATATTCGCCGCCCAGCTCCGCCACTGCCTCTTCGAGCGAATCGGTCTCGGCGTCCTCCTTGAAATACAGATAGATATCCTCGGCTTTATCCTCGTCGATCACCTGGCTGACGTAGTAGGAAATATTGAGCTTGGTACCCGAATGGACGATCGCTTCGATCTCGGTGAGCAGTTCGTCGAGGTCCATGTCGCGGGCCCGGGCGATATCCTCGAAATCCATCTGGCGGTCGATGCTCTGGATGATGAACACCTTGTTACCGCTTTTGTTCACGACGCTCTTGACCACCATGTCCTGCGGACGGGTAATATCCTTTTCGTCGACGTATTTCTGAATCAGCTCGGTGAACGGCTTGCCGAACTTCTTAGCCTTGCCGGCGCCCACGCCGGTAATGTTCTGCAACTCCTCCATCGTCACCGGGTACTGGATCGACATATCCTCGAGCGACGGGTCCTGGAAAATCACGAACGGCGGCAGCTCCATCTGTCGGGCCACCTTCTTGCGAAGGTCCTTCAACATCGCGAAGAGCTCCTCGTCGGCTACGCCGCCTTTGCCCGAAGGGGGTGTAACCGCTTCGTCATCGTCGCCATCCTCGTATTCGTGATCGGCAGTCAACAGAACGGAATAAGGCTGTTCCAAATATGCAAGTCCCGTCTGGGTGATTGACAACAATCCGTAATTTTCGATATTCTTATCGATAAAACCCAAAATCAACGCCTGACGCACCACAGCGCCCCAATAACGATCGCTCTGGTCGCCGCCCACGCCGAACCATTCGCTCTTGTTGTGGCCGTAAGACTTGATCAGTGCATTGTTGCGTCCGATCAGCACATTGATCAGATAATCGTATTTGAACTTGTCGCCAAGAAACTTCAGCACCTTGAGCATCAACACCAACGACTCACGCCCTTCGAACTTGGGCTTGGGATGGAGACAATTGTCGCAGCAGTTGCAATTCTCCTCGGGATACTCTTCTCCGAAATAGTGCAGCAGCGTCTTGCGCCGGCAGATCGAACTCTCGGCATAGGAAACCGTTTCCTGCAGCAGCAGCTTACCGATCTCCTGTTCGGCCAACGGCTTGCCCTGCATGAATTTTTCGAGTTTCTGAATATCCTTATAACTATAAAAGGTCAGGCAGTGTCCTCCGCCGCCGTCGCGGCCCGCGCGGCCCGTCTCCTGATAATAGCCTTCGAGGGACTTGGGAATATCGTAATGGATTACATAGCGCACGTCGGGCTTGTCGATACCCATGCCGAAAGCGATCGTCGCGACGATCACATCGACCTTCTCATTCAGGAAAGCATCCTGATTCGCCGCACGGGTAACGGCATCCATGCCGGCATGGTAAGGCGCCACCTTGATGCTGTTGGCGGCCAGCAATTCGGCCAACTCCTCGACCTTTTTGCGGCTCAGGCAGTAGATGATTCCGGATTTGCCCGGATTACTCTTGATATAGCGGATGATCTCTTTGGTCGCATTGGTCTTCGAACGTACCTCATAAAACAGATTAGGCCGGTTGAACGACGATTTGAACACGGCCGCATCGAGCATACCGAGATTCTTCTGGATATCCATCTGCACCTTCGGCGTGGCCGTAGCGGTCAGCGCGATCAGCGGCGCGGCACCTATATCGTTGATGATCGGGCGGATGCGGCGGTACTCCGGGCGGAAATCGTGCCCCCACTCGGAAATACAATGCGCCTCGTCGATGGCGTAAAACGATATTTTGATCTGCCGCAGGAACGACACGTTATCCTCCTTGGTCAGCGACTCGGGTGCGAAATAGAGCAGCTTGGTTTTGCCCGCGAGCACATCGCTCTTGACTTTGGCAACGGCAGCTTTGTTCAGCGATGAATTGAGGAAATGGGCGATCCCATCCTCCATGCTGAACGTGCGCATCGCATCGACCTGGTTTTTCATCAGTGCGATCAGCGGCGAAATGATAATAGCCACACCGTCCATCACCAGTGCCGGGAGCTGGTAACATAATGACTTCCCGCCACCGGTAGGCATCAGCACAAAAGTGTCCTTACCTGCCAGTACATTGCGAATAACCTCCTCCTGATTGCCTTTGAAACTGGTAAAACCGAAATACTCTTTCAGACGTTCGTGCAGCACCGCACTCTCTTTATCAGACATTTGGATCGATAATTGCCTATTTACGAAATCTAATCGCTTACTAAGATAAAAACTTTTTGCGAAAATCACTAACTTTGTAGGAAATTATTTCTTTTTCGGGGACATTCGCCAGATGAAACTATACACCAAAGACCTAGTTAAAAAATACAAAACGCGCACGGTAGTCGACCACGTTTCGATCGAGGTCAACCAAGGCGAAATCGTCGGATTGCTGGGGCCCAACGGAGCCGGCAAGACCACCACTTTCTACATGATCGTGGGACTGATCAAGCCCAACGAGGGGGGTATTTTCCTCGAAGGTACCGAACTGACCAAAGAACCGGTCTACAAACGCGCGCAGAAAGGGGTCGGTTATCTGGCCCAGGAAGCCTCGGTGTTCCGCCACCTGTCGGTGGAAGACAATATCCGGGCCGTGCTGCAAATGACCGATTTTACCAAGGAGTACCAGCGCGAACGGCTCGAAAACCTGATCGAGGAGTTCCGGTTGCAGAAAGTGCGCAAGAGTATGGGTATCCAGCTTTCGGGCGGCGAACGGCGCCGAACCGAAATCGCGCGCGCGGTGGCGATCAACCCCAAGTTCATCCTGCTCGACGAACCGTTCGCCGGCGTCGACCCCATCGCCGTAGAGGATATCCAAAGTATCGTGGCGACACTCAAGGATAAGAATATCGGCGTGGTGATCACCGACCACAACGTGCACGAAACCCTCTCAATCACCGACCGCACCTACCTGCTCTTCGAAGGCAAAATCCTCAAGGCAGGGTCGGCCGAAGACCTGGCCAACGACGAAACAGTACGAAAAGTCTACCTCGGGCAGGATTTCAAACTTCGTTAGGAAACACCATGAAAACAACCATACACAAAGGCCGTATTGCAGGCAGCATCACCGCACCGGCATCGAAAAGCTATGCTCAGCGGGCCGTAGCCGCTGCCCTGCTTGCCGGCGGGGAGACGACGCTCACCCACCTGGATCTGTGCAACGACACGCGTGCCGCGCTCGACGTGGCCCGTAGGCTCGGGGCATCGGTCTCGCACGAAGGGACTACCTACACGATCCGTGGCGGCCTGAATCCGGTCTCGACCAAACTCAACATCGGGGAATCGGGACTGGCCACGCGGCTCTTCACTCCGATCGCTTCACTCTGCCACATGCCTATCACGATCAACGGCGAAGGCTCGATCCTGCGCCGCCCGATCGAAATGATGGAAGAACCGTTGCAGGCGCTCGGCGTCGAGGTAATCTCCAACGGGGGCTACCTGCCCATCTCCGTAAAAGGACCGATGCGCGGCGGGGAAATACACGTGGACGGTTCGCTCAGTTCACAGTTCATCACGGGCCTGTTGATGGCCCTACCGCTGTCGCCGAACGACACGGTACTGCATGTGGAAAACCTCAAAAGCCGCCCTTACGTCGATATGACCATCGACCTGGCCGCCCGGTTCGGCGTAGCCATCGAACACAACAACTACGAACAGTTCTACATTGCGGGCGGACAACACTACACCCCCTGCATATACAATATAGAGGGAGACTGGAGCGGAGCTTCGTGCCTGCTCGTAGCCGGGGCGACCGCAGGCAGCATCACGATCCGGAACCTGAACCACATCTCGCTGCAGGCCGACCTGGCAATCATCGAAGCACTGGCGCGTGCCGGAGCCGAAATAATCACTACTAACTCCTCGGTCACGGTGCACGGCGGGCCGCTGCACGCCTTTGAATTCGACGCCACCGACTGCCCCGACCTCTTCCCGGCGCTGGCCGCATTGGCGGCGAGTTGCGAGGGCACATCCGTGCTGACAGGCACGCAGCGGCTCACTTACAAGGAAAGCAACCGGGCCGAAACGATCGCGGAAGTGTTCGGAAGGCTGGGAATCGGGGTTGACCTGTCGGAAGAGAACACGATGCGCATCACGGGCGGTCCGGTCTCGAGCGCCGTCGTGGACAGCCACAACGACCACCGCATTGCGATGGCTGCCGCCGTAGCCGCACTCAGCAGCGACGACAGCGTTGTAATCGAAGGTGCCAATGCGGCCGACAAATCCTATCCGAACTTCTGGAACGACCTGGATACGTTGCGGAGCTGAAACAATTACATCTAATTTCATTAATACACATAAAAAAACCGGCGACATAAAGACCGAAGCAACCTGAATTCGGATTCTTGCACACCGGCATCCAAACGCAAAATATCCGCCGCAAGGCGCCAAACCTTATAACCAGACATCAGATGAACAGCTTCGGCAGGTTATTCCGAATCTCCATTTTCGGCGAATCGCACGGCGGCATGGTCGGCGTCACGCTGGACGGCGTGCCGGCAGGCATCGCCCTGAGTGAAAAATCCTTCGCGGCAGACCTCGCACGGCGCAAAAGCGGCAAGCGGGGAACCACCCCGCGCAAAGAGAGTGACGCCCCGCACATCGTTACGGGCGTTTTCAACGGGCGCACGACCGGAGCGCCGCTGACGGTCGTCTACTACAATGAAAATACGCTTTCGGGAGACTACCGCAACCTGGTCACCCACCCGCGCCCGTCGCACGCCGACTGGGTAGCGATGACCAAATACAAAGGATTTGCCGATTACCGCGGAGGCGGGCATTTTTCGGGACGGCTGACCCTCGGACTGGTTACGGCCGGGGTAGTAGCCAAACTGATCCTCAAGAAACTTTACAAGAATAAAATCAAGTTCGACACCGTGCTCTCCGAAATCGGAGGCTGTGCCGATCCGGACCGGTTCCCCGAAATCATCGAAGAGGCGTTGCGGACGCAGGATTCGGTAGGCGGTATCGTCGAATGTACCGCCAGCGGCGTGCCGGTGGGATTGGGCGAACCCTTCTTCGACTCGGCCGAAAGCGTGATGAGCCACCTGCTCTACTCCGTCCCGGCAGTCAAGGCAGTGGAGTTCGGACTCGGTTTCGGATCGGCCAAACTGCACGGTAGCGAAAACAACGACCCGATCATGTCGCCCGACGGCGCGACAGCTACGAACCATTCGGGAGGTATCGTCGGCGGCATCACCAACGGCAACCCGGTGGTGGTGCGCGTGGCCGTAAAGCCCACTTCGAGCATATCGTCGCCGCAGCTCACGCTGAATACCGAAACAGGCACCCCTGAACGGCTGGTCATCAAAGGCCGCCATGACGCGTGCATCGCAATGCGGGCCGTGGTGGTGATCGAATCGGCCGTAGCAGCGGCCCTGTGCGATCTGGCGCTGGTCGCCAAGTCGCAAGGTTTGTAAAGATATGCGCAAAGGTTTTGCATATCCGGTAAAAATATATACATTTGTGCTCTATTTTTCAGTAGCTGAGTGGATATTTTGAAGCGATACGCGATCCCGTACAAAGGGTTGAGCATTGGAAACCACCATTTTGAATTTGAGGTGGACGACCGTTTTTTCGACGCTTTCGAGGGTTCGGAGATTCACAGGGGGCATGCATCGGTCAGTGTCGAATTGGTCAAAACGGAACGCCTGCTGACGTTGGACTTCACAATCGACGGTGAAGCGGAGGTGACCTGCGACCGCTGCCTGGACGAATTCATGATGCCCGTACACTATGCAGGAACGCTGCAGGTCCGGTTTTCGGAGACTGAAAAAGAGAGCGACGGCGAAGTGATGTGGCTGAGTCCCAATGAGACGGAACTCCCGTTGGGGCAATATATTTATGAAAGCATATCACTGAGCCTGCCCTACCGGAAGATTCACCCGGAGGATGCCGAAGGCCACAGCCTGTGCAATCCCGAAATGCTCTCGCGTTTTCGGATTGTTAGTGAAGAGGAGTTCGAGCAGTTCGTGCAGCAAACCGCAGCCGAGGCCGCAACGGAAAATGCCCCGGCGCAAGACGGCGACTCGCCTTGGAGCGAACTGGAAACGCTGAAAAAGAAATTGGAACAAGAACAACAAAAGAAGTAGATTAAGAGTTATATCATAAAAACATTCTCAACATGGCACATCCTAAACATAAAGTCTCCAGTACGAGAAGAGACAAGAGAAGAACCCATTACAAAGCCGCCGTTCCCACATTGGCGACCTGCTCGAACTGCGGCGCGACCGTCCTTTACCACCGGGTTTGCCCCGAGTGCGGCTATTATAGGGGCCGTGTAGCGATCGAGAAAAAAGCGGAATAGGCATGCCGGCCCCCATTAAGCTCCAATGACTATGACCAGAATAGGAATTGATGCAATGGGCGGAGACTTTGCCCCGCGGACGGTCGTACTAGGCGCCATCAGCGCTTCGCGCAAACTGGCGCGGGACAGCCGGATCGTCCTTTTCGGCGACAAGAGCCGCATCGAGGAGATTCTAGCCGAGGAAAACTGCCCGGCCGGCACTTTCGACATCGTGCATACGAGTGAAGTGATCGAAATGGGCGACAATCCGACGCAGGCTTTCTCGAAAAAAACCGACTCAAGCATCGTGGTCGGTTTTAACCACCTGCTCGAAGGCAAGATCGACGGCTTTGCAAGCGCCGGAAGCACCGGCGCAATGATGGTGGGTTGCATGTATACCGTCAAGCAGATCGAAGGTGTAATCCGTCCGACCATTTCGGCCCTGTTCCCCACTATCGACGGCAGCGAAGCGCTGCTGTTGGACGTAGGCCTGAATGTAGACTGCAAACCCGACGTTCTTTACCAATACGGTATCATCGGCAGCACTTACGCAAAAAGCGTGATGGGCAAGGCTAACCCGCGGGTGGCCCTGCTGAACATCGGCGAAGAGAAAGAGAAAGGCAACCAACAAACGAAGGCTACCTACGAACTGATGGATAACAGCACCGACTTCAATTTCGTCGGCAACATCGAAGCGAAACACTTATTCGACAGCAGCGTGGCGGATGTGATCGTTTGCGACGGTTTCGTAGGCAACACGATTCTCAAGATGTCGGAAGGTATTTTTGAGATGACGCGCCAACAGGGTTTGAAAAATACCTATTTCGAAAATCTCAATTACGAAAAAGTGGGTGGGACGCCCGTGTTAGGCATCAATTCCACCGTAATCATCGGCCACGGCTGCTCCAGCGCAACCGCCATCGAAAACATGGTTCTCCAGACTGAAAAGACGATCAAGGCGGGAGTGGCAGCCAAACTCCGAGAAATTTTCAGCTAATGACGACAAAGACAACCGCAGCTATTACAGGCGTGGGCGCCTACCTGCCCGACTACATTCTCGACAACATCGAGCTGAGCCACATGGTGGACACCTCCGACGAATGGATCATGTCACGCATCGGCATCAAAACCCGCCACATTCTCAAAGGCGAGGGCCTCGGCACCTCTTATATGGGAGAGCGCGCCGTGAACGACCTGCTCGAAAAAACGGGAACCGATCCGATGGACATCGACGTAGTGATCTGCGCCACGGTAACGCCCGACATGTTCTTCCCGTCGACGGCCAACCTGATCGCCCATAAAAGCGGCATGAAAAAGGCTTTCGGATTCGACCTGTCGGCAGCCTGCAGCGGCTTTATCTTCGCCCTGAACACCGCATCGAAACTTATCGAAGCGGGACCTTATAAAAAGATCGTCGTAGTCGGCGCCGACAAGATGTCTTCAATCATCGACTACACCGACCGCTCTACCTGCCCGATCTTCGGTGACGGCGCCGCAGCCGTACTGCTCGAACCGACGACTGACGGTACAGGTGTCCTCGACGCGATCCTGCATTCGGACGCATCCGGCGCGCAGCACCTGCACATGAAAGCCGGCGGCTCCGCCTATCCCCCGACACACGATACGGTAGACAAAGGCTGGCACTATGTCTATCAGGAAGGACAGCCCGTTTTCAAAGCCGCCGTATCGAACATGGCCGATACATCGGTCGAGATCATGGAGCGTAACCACCTGACCGCCGACGATATCCGCTACCTGGTACCGCACCAGGCCAACCTGCGTATCATCGACGCAACGGCACACCGAATGGGGCTTCCGGCCGAAAAATGCATGATCAATATCGACAAGTTCGGCAACACCACGGCAGCAACTATTCCGCTCTGTCTTTGGGATTACGAATCGCGCCTGCGCAAAGGCGACAACCTGATTCTGTCCGCATTCGGCGGAGGATATACCTGGGGAGCCCTTTACGTGAAATGGGCCTACAACGGCGGGGATTTTTCCAAATAAGCCCCAAAAACACCGTCATCAAACATATTGCGTACACACCGGACGAACTAACCTCATACCGATGAGATGTCGCAACAGCCTATAGAAAACAGGACTGAACAAGTTGGAGGTTCTATAGTTCAAGGGATAGAACGGAAGTTTCCTAAACTTTAAATGCAGGTTCGAGTCCTGCTAGAACCACAGAAATTCCTGATAATTAATACATTATCAGGAATTTTAATTTTACAACAGGAACGAATTTAGGAACGTTTTATATTCTCAAGGGATAAAACGCCTAATTCCTATCTTCCTCCACAAGAGAAAAATTAAGGTTACCCCTACCCACCGGACCCCCACACCCTCCACGGTCTTTTTCGTTTTCTCAGTCACGACGGTCAATCAACTATAAACCAGCGACTAATCGCAGGGTGTGGTCGATTATCGTGCAGGCAGGGGAATTGGCTGGAATGTAATATTTTGATTATCAGTTTACATTCAGCCCCGTGAAGGACATAAAATCGTACCTTCACTTATTTATTTCAAAACTATAAAACAACACTGGGATACAAGAAATAACCTAATCTCTGTACAAAACATGTCATTTTATATCGATCCGTTCAACCGGTTGTTTCTTCACGTCATCCAGCGGCATACTGTAATATCTCACATTCTCGAAATCAATAGTTTTCAAGTCTATGCAACGGATGTTGCTATTGTACATGGTGCGATAATAAATGATCCGATTTCGCGTATCCGTGACCACTGTGAATTGCGTAGCGCTCGGGACATCAGCAGATGCTTTCCCCCAAGGTTGTTCAGTACCCGTCGGAATATCGAAATTATTCAGGATATGAAATGCCTGAAAAGCACTTTCTTGTGCAGACGGTTGTTGCGGTGCTGTCAGTTGAAAGAAAGTCGCACGAACAAACCGGGATGGCGGGGTGAAATCTCCCGGAAGTCCAAGTAAACCGGCTCCATGTCCGAAAGACTTCATCTGCAAAGGACCATAATCATGTTCTAGGGTTGTCCCGGGCTGTAAATTAATATAATTATTCAAGTTTGTCCAGTGCCATTCCAAGCCGGGGGAATTGGTCAATACCCCCAAAGGGTTATCGTAAAAACGCATGGTTTCATCCACTATTTCGAGTACGACCTGCCGTCCCGAAGGTTCAGTGAACCGCCAATGAACGGTAGAGGAACGAGGTTCGATATTGGTAACCCGTATGTTTTGAAGTTTTTCTTTCACCTCGTTGACGGTTTCGCATTCTCCTAATACATAAGATACCAGTTGGAAGTCTGCCAAACTTTTCTCCTTTTGAGAGGGATCATAGGGAGGATACTTCCCGTAATTAGGAAAATAGAACAGTCCGGCAGACAGGCCTTTTTCATTGATACCTTCCACCATAAATTCCTTTTGTTCCACGGACAAACCGAAAAACCCGTGTTTGGTTGTGAATTTCATTCCATCCCCTCCCGAAGGAGTAAACGATTGAAGTTCCTGATCACGGGGAACAACCACATACATCGTATTCATGACACTTTCCGCCCACTCGACAGTACGTGCGGCAACGACTGAACCATCGCTGCTTTTTAAGGTAATACCGGTACAGGCTGCTATCGGTGCTTGTGGTGGCAAATCGATTGTATCGGGCAATTTTGACGGTTGTTTTGAGTTCATAGGTCACAATTTTAATGTTCTACAATAAAACACTTGAAGCATTTTCGCGAATAGTAGATACAGTTATCAGGCTTTCCGCGTCCGAGACAGATTCGCGAGGTGTCTATGATTACACTCCTTCCAGTATGATTTCTTTTCAAGCAGTTTTAGGATGTTACTAATGAGGTATATTTTATAAATGACATTGAAAAACAGAGGTACGTTTTCACGCGTCTGTTTCATGGAAGGAACGATTCGATTCTCCCGTCACGGGGCAAGACGCTGCCGGAGCCACTCTCCGTCCCCTTCCCGCGTATAGAGGATACGGTCGTGCAGCCGGTTTTCACGCCCCTGCCAAAACTCGATCCGCTCCGGTGTAACCGCATAACCGCCCCAATAATCAGGACGTTTTAGCCCGGAAATGTCGATACTTGCCGGATGGTCCCGCAAGTCTTGTGAAGCCGGAGAATCTGCCAGGGGTATATTATTCGCCTTTGGGTCACCTTCCTGCTTCTGACCGTGACTCAGACCATATCGGTCACGCATGTGCACGAATTCCCGCATCAGTCCGGTCCGGCTTCCGATCACCCGGCTTTGCGGCGAAACTATCGCGCCGATGCGGCTGCCCAACGGCCGGGAATCGAAATAAGCATCGGACTCCGCTGCGGACAGCTCGACAGCACGGCCTTCGATATGCACCTGGCGTTCGAGGCCGTACCACAAAAACGAGAGCGAGACGCAGGGATTGGTTTCGATCTGCTGCCCTTTCCGGCTTTCGTAATTGGTAAAAAAGACAAACCGGCCCTCCTCAAGCCCTTTTAACAATACGGTACGGGTCGACGGGCGGCATTCCTGCGAAACGGTGGCCACGACCATAGCGGTCGGTTCGACCAACCGGGCTTCGACCGCCTCTCCTAACCACTCTTCAAATACGACCAACGGATCGTCAGGCATCTGGCACCGGCGCAGACCACCTTGTAAATACTCCTTGCGGATCGAAGCGATATCCATAAAATTCATCTTTTATATTGGTTCAATTTTCATTAGCCGGTTTTCCGTCTGCTTGCACGGGAAGAGGTTTACCCCGCCTGCGCAGCAGCATCCACACGAACGGCAGCATCGAAGCCAGCGTAATAAACGTGACGACGAGAAAATCATCGGTCACCCCCTCCACATAGGACTGTGCGTGCGATACCGTTTCGCGGGCCGTATGAAAGGCCGTGCGGTAAGTCAGGATCGACGTGAGCACGGCAATGCCGATACTGCCCGAAAGCTGCTTGATGCTGTTCGAAATCCCCGCCGCCGCCGCCATCTGCTGCTGGGTAAGGTTCTGCAGCGAGAAAAAGTTGAGCGGAGCGAAGGTAAGCCCCATCCCGAAACCGCGCAGGTAAAGGACCAGCATGATTTGCGCATGCGAGGTGTGGATCGTGAAACGGCTCGCCAGATAGAAGCTCGCCGACATAACCATCACCCCGAGAAAAACGAGCACCAACGGTTTCACATAACGAGTGAGCACCCCGGAAACGGTCGAAAGGACGCCCTGTATCATGCCGACGGGCAGAAAGACACTGCCGGCCATTACAGCCGTATAGCCCAGGCCTTCCTGCATATAAAGCGGCAGGAGATAGGTCCCCCCGAGCATCCCGATCCCGAAAATGAACAACGTGACCATCGACACACCGAAATGAAGGTCTTTCAGCAGCCGGATATTCAACAGCGGATGTTTTTGCCTCCATTCAGCCGCTATGAAAACCGCAAGGGCGACGGCCGCCACTATGAAACAACCGATAACCACGGGCGATGACCATCCTTGCGGATTCGTCGCGGCGTTTCCCCGGGCCAGCGCATAAATCGTCAACGGCATGAATACGGCAATGGAGGTAAATCCGAGCCAGTCGAAACGGCCCTGAACGGGATTTTTCCACTCTTTCTGCACAAACAGGCCCAACAGGACGGCAAAAATGCCGATCGGCACATTGATATCGAAAATCAGATGCCAGCTCTTTTCGACCAGGAAACCGCCCAGCAACGGACCGAACGAAATCGAAGCGGCGGCAGCCACCGACCAAAGACCGAGAGCCACCCCGCGCTGCCGGGGCGGAAACTCACGCGTGACGATGGCCAGTCCGAGCGACTGGATCATGCCGCTGCCAACTCCCTGTAACGCCCGTGCAGCAATCAGGAAACCGTCGGTTCCCGCACGCCCGCAGAGCCACGATCCCAACGTAAAAATAACCATTCCACCCAAGTAGAGTTTCTTGTTGCCGTACCGGTCGGCCAACCAGCCGGCCGACGGCAGCATAATCGTCATCGTAATCATATAGGCAGTGATGACCCATTCGGCCGACGAAATCCGGATATGGAACGCCGACATGATCGTCGGGATACCCACATTGACCACCGTCACGTCGAGCACGGCCATAAACGTGCCGAGCATAATCATTCCCAACACCCACCATTTATATCCCCGGCTCTGCTGCAAACGGGCCTGCATCTCTCGTATCTTCATTTTATCTCCTTTCGGGGTTCTGCTTCCTATCTCTTTTGAAGTCCTGTTTTCAGCGGGACAAAAAAAGTGCCACCGGCAGGTGTGGACGCAAATTTGCATGGGATAAGGATCAATCGACGTTTCAAACATTTATCTTTACACTATGACTGAGCGAACCTCGAAGCGGTGGTGGAAGCGTCCTGTCGCACTTGTGGCGGGAGGTGTGCTGTTGCTTGTGCTCCTGCTGGCAGGAGCCGAAATCTGGATCGGGATAAAAATCCGCCGCACCATCGAGCGCGAAGCGGCCGCCCTGACCGGCGGCATCTGCCGCGTGGAGGTCAGGCACGCCCGTTTTAACCTCTTTAACCGCTCGGTACGCCTGCGCGGCATAACGCTCAGCACCGACAGCACGGCGCTCGCAGCCAAAGGTACCCCGCTCGAGTCGCTCAGGATCGAACTGGAACAACTTTTCGTCAAAGGCATCCGTTGGAAAAACAGCGGGGGTGACCGTTCGCTTTCACTCGGCGAACTGACCCTGCAATCCCCCGTCGTACGTCTGGTGCGCAACTCCGATTACAGGCGTCCGGACCAGGACAGCACGGCACCAAAATCCAAAAGAAACGCCCGCGAACAACTGGCCGCATTCGCAGGTCAGATAGCCATCGGTCGCTTTGCACTGACCGGTGGGACGTTCGACTATTGCGAACTCAGGAACGGCAAGCGGCTTTGCCACGGTATCGATGGCATTACGCTCCAAACCGACCACCTCGGCCTCGACGCTTCGTCCAGCGATCCGGAGCATGATTTTCTCAGCGGCGACTTCCATACCACGATCGGCGGCATCACCTACCTGCTGGACGACGGTAACATAAAACTGGAGATAGATTCACTCGGCGTCGACACCAAAACCGGAGGGCTCTCGCTCCGGGGTATCCGCCTGCTGCCGCAACTTCCGAAAAGCGACTTCGCAGCGCTCACCCGCAACCACACCGACTGGACACAGGCAGTAGCCGCAGCGGTCGACTGCAACGGAGTGGACTTCGCGGCATTGCTGAACGACAAGTCGTTGAAGATAGACAGTGTCGCTGTCCGGAATGTGATACTCGGCAGTTACAAAAACAGGCAGGTGCCCCAGCGCCAGCGGATCAAACCGCTGTTCTACGAATCTCTGCATAAACTGCCCTGGGACGTCGATATCCGCCGCATCCGTTTCGACAGCCTCGACGTGACCTACCAGGAACTTTCGCCCACAGGAACGACCCCGGGAACCATCACCTTCAACGAACTGAACGGGGACTTTTTCGGGCTTACGAACCGGCCCCGGAACGGTCGCACCTCTTTCACGATCGAAGCACAGGGCAAGCTGATGAACCGGGGCCGGATGCAGGCGACCTTTACGCTCCCCGTCGATTCGACCGATAACGATTTTACGGTAACAGGCCGACTCGGCCCCCTCAATGCCGAAGCGCTGAATCCGATTACAGAACCCCTCACCAACCTGTACATCGACAACGGCCGGATCAACGGCATGAACTTCAGCATCGCCGGGAACGCCATGCAATCCTCGGTAACGCTCGAACTGCGGTACGACAGCCTGAATGTCGCATGGATGAAAAACGAAAACGGACGGCTGCAAGAACGGAAATTCCTCTCCGCAGTGCTCGACGGACTGGTGCTCAAACACAGCAATCCGGACAGCCAGGGGATGCGAACCGGTTCCGGAACAACGGAAAGGGACCAGTACCGCTCCCAATTCAACTACTTGTGGAAATCGCTGCTACCGGGAGTCAAATCCACGCTCATGGGGCGCGACAGGAAGCGGCACCGCGACAAATAACACCATTCCCCGGACTGCTTATACCTAATTTTTAGTCCGGACCGTATCATTCTCCAATTTATTTTCCTATCTTTAATTATACGAAGATTTTTTCGGCTCACATATCGGTTTCATTTTCAAACCATCCACCATACCCATTAGGCTAAGACCGCAACTTGGCCGGATATTTGACTTGAAAATTGAAAAATGCAGGCTGACCGCTCCCCGGACAGACTCGCTGCATAACACGAAACTTCAGGCAGCTCCGGTTTCAGGCAACCGCAAGCTCCGGGATAAAAGCAATACAAACTATGATAACCGACCAATTGAACACCGGGCTGATTTCCGCGATGAAGGAGAAACTACCCCAGGGTACGAATCTCGCGAACCTGCTGATGGACATCCTCTATATCGGCAAAGAGGCCGTTTACCGCCGGCTGCGAGGCGAGGTGCCTTTCACGCTGGCCGAAGCGGCGGTCATCTCGCAGAAAATCGGCATATCGCTCGACCGGATCACCGGCACAACCTTCAGAGGCAACGCACTCTTCGATCTGAACCTGACCCATTATGACAATCCGATCGAGACCTACTACGGCATCATCGAACATTATGCAAAAATATTCAGCGTCATCAAAGAAGAACCCGAAAGCGAACTGAACACCTCGTCGAACATCATTCCGCAAACGATCTACCTGAAATATCCACTGTTATCGAAATTCAGGATGTTCAAATGGATCTACCAGCATTCTCAGCAGAACAACACGCAATGCTACGAACAACTGGAACTTCCGGACAAACTGCTCGACCGGCAGCGGGAGTTCGTTTCCGAAACACAATTCGTCCGCAACACCTACTATATCCTGGACAGCATGGTGTTCCGGTACCTGACCAACGACATTCGCTATTTCATAGACAGCCACCTGATTACCGATGAAAATGTACGGAACCTGCGCGAAGAGCTGCTCGAACTGGTCGATGAACTCGAGCATATCGCCACCGTAGGCGCTTTCGAAACGGGTCGCGAAGTGCAGTTCTATGTTTCGAATATCAACTTCGAGGCGACTTATAGTTACGTCGAATCGCAACAGCATTGCCTCAGCCTGATCCGGGTATTTGCGATCAACTCGATCACCTCGATCGACCCCGAAGTGTTCAAGCAGGTCAAGGAGTGGATTCAGTCGCTCAAGAAGTTCTCGACACTCATCTCCCACAGCGGCGAGATGCAGCGGCGCCAATTTTTCAACCAACAGCGAGAAATCATCGGCACCCTCTAATCCGGACACCTATCACTGCCGCGCCACACATTCGAAATCATGTTGCGAATTTTGCCACAACCCGAGACGCCGCACACCTGATTTTCGATTTTCGGGCCCCCAGCCAACCCCGCCGCCAGAATCAGAATCTCCCCCAAAGAGTCAAACTCCCGCCGCGCAACAGTTTTCCGGTAAAGAAACCACATCTTTGCAAAGAGGTGAGGAAAGTTTTACACACCCGGCATCCGATGCGGAAAACGCACCGCGGCAGGGCATAATCCGGACGACCAATCCGGCTCCAGGCAACGATTCGCATCCGAAGAACATCCTGAAAGTACAGATACAAAATTATATATACACAAGATCGAATATCCTATCGAACAAAATCATGAAAGAAAATTTTAACGCCGCATTAATCCGCGCGATCCGCGAAACGGCTCCTTCCGGGGAAAATCTGGCCAACGCGCTGATGGACATCCTCTGTATCGGCAAGGAAGCCGTATACCGCCGCCTGCGCGGCGAAGTGACCTTCACGTTCGAAGAAACGGGCATCATCGCGCACCACTACTCGCTCTCCCTCGACCGCATTACCGGAACAGTCAGCGGCGGCACGAACCAGTTCAGCCTGGGTATCCCCCTTGCCGACAACCCGATGGCAGCCTACACCACACTGTTGAAACGCTACCGGGATTTCTTCGAAAACGTACAGAACGATCCCTCGGCGGAAGTCTCTTCGGCGACGAATATCATACCCTTCACCTTTTACTGCGGGTACGAATATCTCTCCCGGTTCCGGCTCTACCGCTGGATGTACCAACACCAGCCGCTACGCACCCACGTACCGCTGTCGCAAATTACCGTCCACCAGCAACTGACCGACCTGCATTTACAACTGGGCCGGTCCGTCCGTCAGGCGGCGCACACCACGTTTATCCTCGACGGAAAGTTGTTCGAATCGTTCATCAATGAAATCCGTTATTTTTCGGATTTGCACCTGATTTCAAACGACGAACGGGAAAAGATGCTCTGCGAACTGCTGTTACTGCTCGACGAACTGGAAACGCTCGCTGCCGCAGGGGAATTCTCTCCGGGAAAACGACTGGATATCTACCTCTCACACCTGGATTTCGAGGCGACTTACAGTCTGCTGGTCAAAACCGGCTTTGAAATGGCTTTTTTCCGGGTATATTCGATCAATTCGCTCGACTCGCAGGATCCGAGCATCTGCACCGTACAGCGGGAATGGCTGCAATTCCTCAAACGCCATTCGACACTGATCTCGCAAAGCGGCGAAATTCAACGCCGCCAGTACTTCCTGCGCCAGCGGGAACTGGCCGGACGCCTGCAGATGGAACCGGCCTGAAAACGTTATCCGAGTTCCGGTGCAACTACCGGCGCGATTGCTTCCGCACCCTCTGTTCCCGATCCGACAGCTCCCCCGGTATCGGGGCATTCCAGATAGGTGCGCGAAGCAAGGCGGCGCCCGATCCGGGCCGTCGCCCACGCAAGGTAAATGCCCGCTGTCAGCAGCACCAACATCGACTGGCCGAAGACATAGAGGCAATCGTACCCGAAACGTCCCTGATAGCCGAAACGTCCCGCCTCGTCGCCGTCACCGGACAACAGCACCGTATTGTCGACCAGGAACCGGTAAATCATCGCCAACGCCACCGGCAGGTACAATCCGAGCGTCAGGATCGATAACGTAAACTGGATGAAGAAAAAGAGCAGGGCCACCAACACCGGACTTTTCAGGCGAATCCGGTACTCGCCGTATGCAAAATCGATGAACCATTTAAGCTCGAGATAGTAATAGAGTGCCAGCAACAGCAGGATGCCCACGCCGCAAACCGGAACGAGAATCCCGAAGAATGCGCTGCCGGTAGCCGCTGCGACACCCGACGAGAAGTAGAGCACAAAAGCCAGGATACCGTAAGGAATCATCAGTACGAAAGTCATCAGGCAAAACAGCGTCCAGCCTGCACCCTTAAAATGGAACGGCCTGTCGCGGTATGTCGCGTTGTCCGAGAAAAAGCGCGTCATCCGTGCGATAAACCAAGGATAATAAATCCCCAACGTTACAAACGTCAGCAGCGTTCCCAAAGCGACCAATCCCAAATACCGGCCGAAACTGTAATCGGTCCGGACGGCTTCGCCCCGGTATTCGATCCCCTCTATGCAAATACGCATATAAAAGAAAGCCAGCAGGCACGCCGCCAGCAAATATAGAATCTGGAACACGACGAGTTCGACCAATGCTTCGCGTGCAACCGCCGAAGAGGTTACCGGGTCCACGGCTGCCATCGCCGCAGCCTGCGTATAGTGCATGGAGATCGTCATGCCGCTATAACCGCCCGCTACGATACAGAGCAGATAACCGATGCAAACGGCAAAAAGCTGCAACCCGCGCACCCGAAAATTGAAATAGTTTTTCATAATCTTGATTCGTTAGCTGTTCCGACAACGAATGTACGACTATTTTTCGATTCCTCGCGGGAAAAGAAGTGAAAAATTTGTACATTTGTTGCCTGTATTTAACATTCAAACCGCTATTATGAGCACGTTGGAACTGAGCGAACAGGAGCAGATCCGCCGCAACTCGCTCGCCGAGCTGCGCAACCTGGGCATCGATCCCTACCCCGCAGCCAGATACGAAGTGACGGCGACCGCCGCACAGATCGCAGAGCAGTATGACCCAGAAAAGGGCAATTTCCAGGACGTTTCACTGGCCGGCCGCATCATGAGCCGCCGGATCATGGGCAGCGCATCGTTCTTCGAATTGCAGGACCATACCGGCAAAATCCAGGTCTACATCAAACGTGACGAAGTGTGCGGAGGCGATCCCGAATCGACCCTCTACAACAAGGTGTTCAAGAAACTGCTCGACATCGGCGATATCGTCGGGATCAAAGGTTTCGTCTTCATCACCCAGACCGGTGAACTGTCCGTTCATTGCAAGGGATTTACGCTGCTGAGCAAAGCGCTGCGCCCGCTGCCCGTAGTCAAGGAGAAAGACGGCAAAGTATACGATGCCTTCAGCGATCCGGAACAGCGCTACCGCCAGCGCTACGTCGACCTGATCGTCAATCCGCAGGTCAAGGATACGTTCCTCAAGCGGAGTAAGATCGTCAACACGATGCGCCAGTTCTTCAACGAGCGGGGCTACCTCGAGGTGGAGACGCCGATCCTGCAGCCAATTCCCGGCGGAGCGACGGCCCGGCCTTTCGTCACGCACCACAACGCACTGAACATCCCGCTCTACCTGCGCATCGCCAATGAATTGTATCTCAAACGCTTGATCGTAGGAGGTTTCGACGGCGTGTACGAGTTCGGCAAGGACTTCCGCAACGAAGGGATGGACCGTACGCACAACCCCGAGTTCACGGTGATGGAGATCTACATCGCTTACAAGGACTACATCTGGATGATGGAGTTCGTCGAAGAGATGCTCGAACGGGTCGCCATTGCACTGCACGGCAAGACCGAGGTAATGATCGACGGCCGCGAAATCAGTTTCGCCCGCCCGTTCCGCCGCCTGTCGATGACCGACGCGATCCGCGAGAAAACCGGCTTCGATATCACCGGCAAAAGCGAAGAAGAGCTGCGTGAAGCATGCAAAAAACTGAACGTCGAAATCGACGAGACGATGGGCAAAGGCAAACTGATCGACGCGATCTTCGGCGAATACTGCGAAGAGGAGCTGGTTCAGCCCACTTTTATCATCGACTACCCTATCGACATGTCGCCGCTGTGCAAGCGCCACCGCGACAATCCAGACCTGACCGAACGTTTCGAACTGTTCGTGAACGGCAAAGAGTTGTGCAACGCCTACTCTGAACTGAACGATCCGATCGACCAGCTCGACCGTTTCCAGGAGCAGCTGCGCCTGAGCGAGAAAGGCGACGACGAGGCGATGTTCATCGATATGGACTTCGTCCGCGCACTCGAATACGGCATGCCGACCTGCTCGGGCATGGGTATGGGTATCGACCGCCTGACGATGTTCATGACGGGCCAGACCACGATCCAGGACGTGCTCTTCTTCCCGCAGATGCGTCCTGAAAAGGCCGCGCAAAAAGACGGCGAGAAGGAATTCGGCGCAGTCGGCGTCCCGGCGGAATGGGTCCCCGTCCTGCACAAAATGAGCCTGCTGACCGTCGAGGCCATGCGCAAAATCGCACCGGGCAAGCTCTTCAACGACCTGTGCGGCTTCAACAAGAAAAACAAACTGGGCCTCAAAAACCCGACGATCGAAGACGTACGCAGTTGGATCGGGGAATAACCCCTCACACCGGCTTCCGGCGGCTGCGGCCGAGGCAGCGGACCACGCCAAGCCAGCACACTCCCTCCGTGGAACCGAGCTACAAAAGCGATGCATCCCGGATTGGAACCGGATGTACGCCCACAACGATAAAAATGCATTTAATTTACTGATAATAAGACTATGAGAAAGAAAATTGTCGCAGGAAACTGGAAAATGAACACCACTCCGGTGGAGGGTGTCGAACTGTTCAAAGAGGTTGCCGCCAAGAAAGGCGAGGTTTGCTCGTGCGTAAACTTCATCGTGGCCCCCCCTTACACGCACCTTTCCGAAATCGTGAAGCTGTCGCGCGGCACCGGTATCGGAGTAGCTGCCCAGGACTGCGCCACCGAAGCCAAAGGCGCCTACACCGGCGAGGTTTCGGCCCAGATGATCGCTTCGCTCGGCGTCGAGTATGTAATCCTCGGACACAGCGAACGCCGCCAGTATTACGGCGAAACCAGCGCTACGCTGAATAAGAAAATGGAACAGGCTTACGCCAACAACCTTGCACCTATCTACTGCGTTGGCGAGAACCTCGAAGAACGTGAAGCCGGCAAACATTTCGACGTAGTGCGCAAGCAGATCGAAGAGGTTGTTTTCAACCTCACTCCCGACCAGTTCAAAAAATTGATCATCGCTTACGAGCCCGTATGGGCCATCGGTACCGGCAAGACCGCTTCGGCCGAACAGGCACAGGAGATCCACGCCTTTATCCGCAAGGTGCTGGCTGAGAAATTCGGCGATGCTGCGAACGAAACCGTAATCCTTTACGGCGGCAGCTGCAAACCCGGCAATGCAGCCGAACTGTTCGCCAAGGCAGACGTGGACGGCGGCCTGATCGGCGGCGCGGCACTGAAAGCCGAGGATTTCATCGCCATCGGCAAAGGATTCTCAAAATAACGGATTCTTTATACATTATACATTTTACAAAGGCTTCGGGCTGCTTGCCCGAAGCCTTTGTCATTTAATCGCAAGAAAAAGCCAGTAACTTGCATGAAGTGATTGCAATCAAGCTCCGAACACACAATCGGAAGTGTCAATATCCCCCGAACTGACGCTGCAAACTTCCAGCCCTGAAGTCACCCAACACATGTCTGTAATTATTGGAAGATGAACCGGTATTGAACTCCAGAGCAACCGTATACGAGGCGTCCACCGGTTTACCGAATGCAGTAGCGGGTTGCCATCGGGGTGCACCCTGCATCACCCGGATCACCTCCTGGGTAAACAACGGACTGGAAGATTCCAACTCCCGAAAATCACAAACAGAGCCATCCGCACGCACGGTGAAGGCGACACGCACAAGTCCGCTTTTATTAAACCGCTGCAAAGTCGGCGGATAAATTACTTGAGTGGCAACCCACCTCGAAAACGAATCCACCCCGGCGCCCTGGAATTCAGCACCTGCGAACGATGCGGCATAGGCCAGGCAGGAACGCAGGGAATCGGCAGCCTGCCGCGACGACTCCGCTCCCGGTGCCGTGCGATACAGAAAAACGAAAGCTACTCCGTTCCGGTCATACACCACCCCATTCCGGTCGCGGGAGAGGATGCTGAGCGTACGGTCCAAAGCATCGTATTCCGCGCTCTTGATCGCATCGAGGGGCAACTGTTTCACCTGCTTTTTATCCGCAGGCTGCCAGTCGATCAAATAACGCTTAGCCTTTTTGTGCCGCAGCGCCTGATCCGGTGCGATCCAACGGCCGCCGTAATCAACTCCGGACAGCGAGGTGACATACAAAGTATCCCCTGCTGACGAAATATGCACCGATAAAACAGAATCGGGATTCAGGCCCTGCATCCCTTCCTTCACCTCGGCCCCGTCCACGTAAATGACCGGATCGAACCAAACAACTTCCGGAGAAATTGTCCGGGACATCGCACCTTCCGAAGATACGGATGCCCGGAGCGACACAACCGATAATAACATCATTCCATTCCAGACCATCCAATGCATAAACGGCCCGGTCAGCATCTTGCAACTTCTCATAAGCATAATTTCAATGGTTAAACATATGCACAGTGTATGACAACGTTCACAAACAATAAAATATAACTCGATCGAACCAAAAATTACGGACTAAAATACAATCGACTCGGCTGTCGGAAAGGAGGGGATGTAAGCAGGGCTGTCTCCTCCTACCGTTATATACGAGCGTTCGAATTGTCGTCGCAGAGATTCGGCGCGAGGTGACCGTAAAACCGGTCTACGTTCTACCGACTTTCCCTTTAAATTCCACGGTTGCCCGAATTCAAAAGCTATCGTATAAGAAACATCCACCGGTCTACCGAAAGCGGTCGCCGGTTTCCAACGGGGTGCACCCTGCATCACCCGGAATATCTCTTCTGTAAAAAAATGACTGTCCGATTGCAATTCATGAAAATCTCCAATCGAACCATCCGTGCGTACAAAAAATGCCACACATACCTTTCCACCTCTATTCCGAGACAAAAGCTGCACAGGATAAACCGTATGCCGGGCTACCCACCTCGAAAACGAATCTACCCCGGCGCCCTGGAATTCAGCACCTGCGAACGATGCGGCATAGGCCAGGCAGGAACGCAGGGAATCGGCAGCCTGCCGCGACGACTCCGCTCCCGGTGCCGTGCGATACAGAAAAACGAAAGCTACTCCGTTCCGGTCATACACCACCCCATTCCGGTCGCGGGAGAGGATGCTGAGCGTACGGTCCAAAGCATCGTATTCCGCGCTCTTGATCGCATCGAGGGGCAACTGTTTCACCTGCTTTTTATCCGCAGGCTGCCAGTCGATCAAATAACGCTTAGCCTTTTTGTGCCGCAGCGCCTGATCCGGTGCGATCCAACGGCCGCCGTAATCAACTCCGGACAGCGAGGTGACATACAAAGTATCCCCTGCTGACGAAATATGCACCGATAAAACAGAATCGGGATTCAGGCCCTGCATCCCTTCCTTCACCTCGGCCCCGTCCACGTAAACGACCGGATCGAACCGATTCTCTTCCCGGAACGTAATCCGGTCAACCGTTGTTCCGTCCGGAGAGGAATCCGCCGCCCGGACCGAAGTCAACGACAATAACACCATTGCATTGCAAATCAGGCAAAACATCAATGGGTGTAACAAAATCCTTCGCCGTATCATCATACCTATATTTTGTTTAGGATTGAACAACCTACCCAAATATAACCATATTTCAACAAAACACATAGCGTTTTATACAATATAAAACATTCTTATTCCTAAAAATTAACCGTCTGCTCGCTCTTGCATTGTCCTCACCAGAAGTTCCGACACCCTAACGTGCCACCGGCGGCAAAGCAAAGCCCCGGACAACCGATACCAACGGCCAGATACAAAAACCGGTGTTTTTCCAGATTTGCATAATTTATAGTATCTTGACACCGTCAATTCTTTACTATTTTATGGAAATTGTAATCATACTCGGCCTGATCCTGCTCAACGGAGTCCTTTCCATGTCCGAGATCGCACTGGTATCAGCCCGTAAGTCGAGGTTGGAGACCGATGCGAAGAAAGGGAGCAAAGCTGCCGGAACCGCCCTGAAACTGGCCAACAGCCCCGACATATTCCTGGCGACGATCCAGATCGGCATTACGCTGGTGGGGATCCTCACCGGTCTTTACTCGGGCGACGTACTGGCCCAGCGGTTCGCACCCGTAATCGCCAAAATCGGACCGCTGCAGCCTTACAGTGTAGTCATCTCCCAAACGCTGATCGTCGTGGTGGTCACCTACCTGACGCTCATCATCGGTGAATTGGTCCCCAAGCGGATCGGCATGACCGCAGCGGAAAAAGTGTCGAAGCTGGTCGCCCGGCCGATGTACCTTTTCTCCCGCATCGGACGCCCGTTCGTTTGGTTGCTGTCGTGCAGCACGAACGGCGTTATGCGCATGATCGGACTCGACAAAGCCGGGGAGAGCAAGGTGACTGAAGAGGAGATCAAAGCGATCATCCAGGAAGGCGCCGAAGACGGCGAAGTCCAGGAAGTCGAGCAGGAGCTGGTAGAACGGGTCTTCAACCTCGGCGACCGCAACGTCGGATCAATCATGACGCATCGCAGCGAATTGGTATGGCTCAACATTTCTGACGACAACGAGCAGATCAAACGCATTGTGGAGAGCAACCTCTACAACGCCTATCCGGTAGCCGACCATACGCTCGACAACATCGTAGGCGTGGTCTACCTCAAAGACCTGTTCGGCAAGCTGGACACGCCGGGCTTCACCCTGCGGCAGGTATTGCGCCCGGCCAAGTACATCCCGGAAAAACTGAGCGTCTATAACGCACTCGCGCGACTGAAAGCCGAAGAGGTGAAATACGGCATCGTAACGGATGAATTCGGCAGCGTCGAAGGTATCGTCACGCTCAAGGACATCGTCCGCGCACTGATCGGCGGCATGCCCGAAGTCGGCGAAGAGGAAGAGATTATCCCGCGCGAAGAGGGCGGTTATCTGGTTGACGGACAATGTCCGTTCTATGATTTCCTTGCCTATTTCGACCGAGAAGAGCTTTACAACGAGTACAACTACAACACGCTCAGCGGACTGATCCTCGATTTGCTCGAACGCATTCCCGCTACCGGCGAGCGCTTCGCCTGGAAGGAGTTCGATTTCGAGATCGTCGATATGGACGGTGCTCGCATCGACAAAGTGCTCGTCACCATGAACATTCCGGTTACGGAAGAATAACGGTTGCGGCACTAACCCGAACAACCGCCGGAGACTCCTCCGCGACTTACCTGCATCAGAACCGGCAAACGATCGCCGCCAAAGCGGTCCTGCCTATAAAACAATTTTCCCGTCCCGGTGTCGATGTTGCCGGTACGGGAAAATTTATTTAGCTATCACTGTGGTGAGGGCACTCATCACCGTCGAGAAAAAGCAAAGCGAGAGCACAAACCAAATACCCATCCAGAGCAGCGCCGCCCTCGCCCAAGTCACCTTATTGGGGTTGATTCCGTCACCGAACGCCCAAACCAAAAGAAAAATCAGGTTGACTAAAGGGATTGCCATCAACAGGATAGCGAAAAACCACTCGACGGTCGAAACCGTCTGAACAGGCGGAGCGTCATCCGCAGCAGGACGTGGCGTCTGGGGAGTGAAGCCGGGTCCGTACATAATCAATATACATTTATAGGTTAGTCTACCCTATAAATGTATGATTTTTTTACACACCAGACAATAATACCCTGCAAATAAGCCCGAATATATCATCCTTTAGCCCTTATGTATCTGTCGATTCCCTCTGCCGCCTTACGGCCTGCCCCCATCGCAAGGATCACGGTAGCAGCGCCGGTCACGGCGTCGCCTCCGGCAAAAATCCCGGCACGGGTCGTCGCCCCGTAAGCCTCATCAGCCACCAGGCAACCGCGCTTTGTCGCTTCGAGCCCTTCGGTCGTCGAAACGATCAGCGGATTCGGCGAAGTGCCCAGCGCCATGATAACCACATCGCACGGCAGTTCGAATTCGGAACCCGGAATTTCCACCGGCGAACGGCGTCCCGAAGCATCGGGTTCGCCGAGTTCCATACGGATGCACCGGATCGCGCGAACCCAACCCTTCTCATCACCGAGAATTTCGACCGGATTCGACAGCATGCGGAACTCGATTCCCTCCTGCTTGGCGTGATGCACCTCTTCGACACGGGCCGGCAGTTCGGCTTCGCTGCGGCGGTAAACGATACTGGAGAGGGCACCCAGACGCGCTGCGGTACGCACGGCATCCATCGCCACGTTGCCGCCGCCGACCACCACGACGCGCTGACCCACATAAACGGGCGTATCGTAACTGTTATCGTAGGCTTTCATCAGGTTGACCCGCGTGAGGAATTCATTGGCCGACTGCACGCCGTTCAGGTTTTCGCCCGGAATATTCATAAAACGCGGCAACCCTGCGCCCGAACCGACGAAAACAGCCTCGTACCCCTCACGGTCCAACAACTCGTCGATAGTCACCGTGCGGCCTACGATCACATCGGTTTCGATCTTCACGCCCAACTTACGGACATTGTCGATCTCCCGTGCCACTACACGGCTTTTGGGCAGGCGAAATTCAGGAATCCCGTACTCCAACACGCCGCCCGGCTTGTGCAACGCTTCGAAAATCGTCACCTGATACCCCATCTTGGCCAGATCCGATGCACAGGCCAGCCCCGCCGGGCCACTGCCGATAACGGCCACCTTGTGTCCGTTCGGAGCGGTTCGATCCGCAGCTTGCATCTCATCGGCATGTTCCAGCGCCCAATCCCCGACGAAACGCTCCATCTTGCCAATCGCCACCGGCTCGCCCTTGATACCGAGAATACAGGCACCTTCGCACTGCGACTCCTGCGGACAAACCCGGCCGCAAACCGACGGCAGGGAACTGTCCTGGGCAATCACCGCAGCGGCAGCGGCCAGATCGCCCGCCGCCAACTCGGCGATAAACTGGGGTATTTGCACCGATACCGGACAATGGTCGACACAGCGGGGCTTACGGCAATGCAGGCAGCGCGAAGCTTCCAACTGTGCCTCCTCCAGCGAATAGCCGTAACACACCTCTTCGAAATTGGTGACCCGCACCTGCGGGTCCTGTTCCCGTACGGGAACGCGTCCTATCTTGTTTGCCATCTCTCCTTCTCCGGTTATCTGTCCAATCCAATGTTGCAGGCATGCCCCTGGGCACGCTCTTCGGCCATGTGCGCCTTGCGGCTTTCGATGGTGCGGTACATACCCTGGCGGCGCATCGCCTCGTCGAAATCGACCTGATGCCCGTCGAACTCCGGGCCATCCACGCAGGTAAAGCGCGTCTTGCCCCCGACAGTCACCCGGCAGGCACCGCACATACCCGTTCCATCGACCATCAGCGTATTGAGGCTGACGATCGTTTTGATCCCGTATTTGAGCGTCGTCTGCGCGACGAATTTCATCATAATCATCGGACCGATGGCGATCACCTCGTCATAATGCTTGCCCTGATTGTCGATCAAATCGCACAACAGAGCCGTCACCAATCCTTTATACCCCGCGCTGCCGTCATCCGTGGCGATATAAACGTTTCCGGCCACGGCTTCCATCTCGTTGACGAAAATCAGCGTATCCTTGTTCTTCGCCCCGATAATCACATCGGCTTTGATACCATGCTCGGAGAGCCACTTCACCTGCGGATAAACCGGTGCGGTACCTACTCCGCCCGCCACGAACAGGATACGCTTGCGGCTTAACTCCCCGGGGGAGTCGTGCACGAATTCCGAAGGCTGGCCGAGCGGCCCTGCGAAATCGGCGATCATATCGCCGGGATTCAGTTCACAAAGTTTGCCGGTGGAATAGCCGACCGTCTGGATCACGATGGTTACGGAGCCTTTCGCCGCATCGTAATCGGCAATGGTAAGCGGAACCCGCTCGCCCTTTTCGTCGAGCCGCAGAATGATGAACTGCCCGGGTTTAGCCGACTGTGCCACACGCGGAGCCTCGATATCCATCCGGTAGATGTTCGGGGCCAGTAGTTCTTTGCTGAGGATTTTAAACATATCGTTTGTTTTGTGTTGCTGGCAAAATATCGTTTTTCACTCCCATCACAGGCGGTATCCAAATCGCAAACGCGGTGATCCGGCCCAACGGCTCCGTCAAATCACGTTGCCCGTCAGCCTCAGTTCGCGCATCGGACGCTGCGGATCGTTCAGGATAATCACGGTCGTCCCCATAAAGCGGCCCGGCCGGGCTCCCTCGGTACGCAACGTTCCGGAGAAGGTCACCGATCCCCCCGGCCGGATCACAGCCCCCTGTTTCAGTGTAACGCTCATATGCTCGTCGGGATGCACATAGCGGACGATCAGCGGCAACCGGCCCGTGTTGGTCACGGTAAAGTTTTTGGTCTTCTCCTCCCCGGCCCTCACATCGCCGAAATGGTAATACTGCGCGGTAAAATCGGCCCGTACGCCCTGATTGAATTGTTCGGGAGTAAGGTTCGAAAAATCCTCCACGGCAATGCCCGTAGCGGTAAAACGCACCGGCATTTTGCGGCCGTTTACGGTCAGGTAGAACCCGCCGGTCAGGCGTCCCCAGAGGTCGGCCGAGCGCAGGTCGAAGGTAAGCGTCATAACGCCCCGCGCACCCGGTTGCAGTACCGGGGATGAAAACGATACACTGAAACCCGGAATCGCAGGAGACTCGTACTCGACGCCGAGCGTAACGGAATTTTTCGAATCATTATAATATTCCAGCGTTCCCGCCTGTGAGGTCCCACGTGCGAGATACCCCACCCCGACCGTCGTGCGGGAAGCCATCAGCCCGCCGCCAACCTCGACCGGAAACTCCTGCTGCGGCGTCCGGGGAGTCGCTATCACATTGCCGCGAATGATCAATTTGTTGATATTCTTGCGGTCATTGCTCGTCACCGTCACTTCCCGGCGGAAAGAACCGGGCCGGTAAAGCGGATCGTAGGTAATTTCCACATAACCTTTACGCCCGGGCAACACCGGCTCGCGCGTGAAAGTCGGTGTCGTGCAGCCGCAGGAGGTCTCGACCTTCTGGATTACGAACGGATTGGGGCCGCTGTTCGTAAATTCGAAGCGGTGCGACACTTTGCCGCCTTCTTCCTTGATAGTGCCGAAATCCCACTCGTCGGCGGTGAATTTCATCGTCGAAGGCTGCTGTGCAGCCGCACCCCCAAATGCCAGCAGGGCTACCGCTATAAAAACGAACCTTTTCATGCGTTTTCCTCCCTTACGGTGAAATCTTCCTGTACTACAAAAACTCATTACACCTCGAAGCCGCACCGGCGGAACATCGCTTTATCGGTATCGATATCCGAGCCTGTCGTAGTCAACAGGTCACCCACGATCGACGCGCTGATCCCGCAATACAACGCCTTCTCTTCAAGGTGTTTGATCATATTGCGCCCTCCTGCCAACCGGATATTCGCTTCCGGATTGATAATCCGCATCATCGCCATCGTCACGAGCACTTCGGCATCGGTCAGCGGCGCCACATCGGCAAGCGGCGTTCCCGGAATCGGGTTGAGCACGTTGACGGGAATCGATACGGCACCGATTTTTTGCAACGTCACCGCAAACTCGATGCGCTGCTCGGCGCTTTCCCCCATCCCGATAATACCCCCGGAACAAATTTTAAGTCCCGCCTCTTTCGCCCACTCAATCGTCCGTATCTTCTCTTCGGGCGTATGCGTGCTGCACAGTTTCGAAAAATAGGAAGGGGCGGTCTCCATATTGCAATGGTAGTGCTCTACCCCGCTCTCTCGCAGTTTCACCAATTGCTCCCGGGTCAGCAACCCGAGCGATGCACAGAGACGAATCGGCACTTCACGTCCGATGCGACGGTAAATCGCGCACACACGATCGGTTTCAGCATCGGTAAGCGTCCGCCCGCTGGTCACCAGCGAAAAGCGCCCCACGCCTTTCGAAGCGTTATGCGCCGCTTCCTGTACGGCCTCTGTTTCGCCCACCAACGGATAGACGTCAATATCGGTCTTGTGGAATTTCGATTGCGCGCACCACTTGCAATCCTCGCTGCAACGGCCGCTCCGCGCATTCATGATCGAACAGGTATCGATACGTTTGCCCTGATAACGGGTCCTCAGGCGATGGGCCAATTCGTACAACTCCCCGGGGGACGTCGTGCGCATCAATTCCAACGCTTCGTCGTAACCGAGGCGGCAGCCCGCCGCTATTTTCTCTTCCAACCGGATGATATCCATAGAAAATTTGTACTAGACTTACAAAGATACTACTTTTGAAACGATATTCGAAGTTAAAACGCATGCGTATGATAAGCAAAAATGTATATTTCATCACAGGTATAGACACCGACGCGGGCAAAAGCATCGTAACGGGTGTGTTGGCCCGTGACATGCGGGCCCGGGGCGAACGGGTCATTACCCAGAAATTTATCCAGACGGGTAACACCGGCATTTCGGAAGACATCGAACTGCACCGCCGTATCATGGGCATTCCGCTGCAACGCGAAGACCTCGACGGCACCACCTGCCCGATTACCTTTACCTACCCCGCCTCACCGCAACTGGCGGCCGAGATCGACAACCGGGAGATCGACCTGTCGCTGGTGGAAAAGAGTACGGGTAAACTGCTCGAAAGTTACGACACGGTCCTGCTCGAAGGAGCCGGGGGCCTGTTCGTCCCTCTGACCGACACCTATTCGACGATCGACTACATTGCCGACCGCCGCCTCCCGGTCATCCTCGTCACCTCTCCAAGGCTGGGCAGTATCAACCACACCGTGCTGAGCCTCGAAGCGTGCCGTGCCCGGAATATCGAAGTGGCCGAACTGGTGTACAACCTCTATCCGCCGACGAGCCGGGAGATCACGGAAGATACGCGGCGCTACCTGAAACAATACCTCAACCGTACCTATCCGAATGCCGGGTTTACCGAAATCGGAATGCAGGACGTGTAACGCGCGCCCAGAATTTCCGGAACAAATAACAGGTAAAAGGTAAATCCGGCTTTAGCCAGCTGTCAGAGACATCGGTTATGCTGTATTCCAACGGATTGCAGACTGGTTCAGGGTGACACAGAAGAGCACGAAACACAATTTTCACAAAAAAATCGGGAATATTTTCACGAAAACCTTTGCAGTATTCAGATTTTGGTTTATATTTGCACTCGCAAAACGATAGAAACATTCCTCAATAGCTCAGTTGGTTAGAGCACCTGACTGTTAATCAGGGGGTCCAAGGTTCAAGTCCTTGTTGAGGAGCCAGAAAACGAAGAGGTTACGATGAAAATCGCGACCTCTTTTCTTTTGTGTACATACAACTTGCCGCATACTATAGCGCGATGGTCCCGGCAAGGCCCGTGTCGACAGGATGAAGGGTGCTGCAGATTCCGGTTTACGGACCTCGGGAAACAGAGAACGAACCAAGACGGACAACATGGAGTCTGCAACCAGCAGCACGGTGGGCCCCGTGCTGCCTATCGAACTCTTTTCTGTTTACTCCAATAATTTCTGGAGCAAAGGCGAAATTTCAACCTGCTCGCATGTAATGGCAGAAATCAGCTCCTTGCCTTCCGGAGTCAATGAAAAATACATCTGTCGCCTATCCTTTGTGCCCATCACGCGTTCGACCAGACCCTTACTCTCGACAGAGCGCATTATCTTCGAATTGTTCGACGACGTCAGCCCCAGCAACTCTCCTATCTCACCCGACGAGAGGCACCCCTGCTTAAGCAGCGAACAGAGCGCCATACCCTCGTTCAAAGAGATTCCATACTCTTTATCAAAACTCTGCTCGAATTGATTAACTGCGCGCTGAATGTCGCGGATCTTACATAGTTTATCCATTGTCCTGACTTTTAGATAAGGGCGGCTTGTCACACCAAATTTTCAACAACTATTTATCCGTTTCCGACTTTATCCGGAACACACTGAACAGCAAGTCCTCCCTCAAGGCGCACCATACCGTGCTCTTCACGGGCGAAAAGACGGTCGGGTACAGACCCTACCGCTCCCCCACACATAAACGGAATTAGAGCCAACCACCTTAGGTCCCGACCACGATTTCCCTCCCGATCAGCCAATAATTCTTCAATAAACCCTTATCTATAACCAATTAAATAAACAGGTTGACGTTCGCTTCTTCAGCGCGTTCCATATAGGTGGCGACACCGCCCACAGTCACATCATCCAACAGCTCTTCACGCTTTACCCCCATCACGTCCATCGACATCTGGCAGGCTATGAATTCCACGCCGCTATCGATAGCTTGCTGGCGTAGAGATTCGAGCGAGTCGATCCCCTTGTTTTTCATGATGTGGCGCATCATCCGGTCGCCGATCCCCAGCATACTCATCTTCGAGAGGCGGAGCTTCAGCGACGACGAGGGCAGCATCATGCCGAACATCCGGCCAAAGATATCCTTTTTTACCTTAGGTTTCGCTGTTTTCTTAATCACGTTCAGTCCCCAGAAGGTAAAGAATATCGACACTTTCTGTCCGGTGGTTGCCGCGCCGTTGGCCAGCACGAAGGTCGCCAGCGCCTTGTCCAGGTCGTCGCTAAACATGATCAGCGTTTTGGCCCTGCCACCACCCGCAGCCAGAACCGTGCACGTATCGGACGAACCTTTCTCTATGACCACTGTATATTTCCCTTTATCTTCTGATTTGTATACCAATCTGTTGCCAGTTGTATTACACCACGCCTGCGCATCACGCGAGAACCCGGCATCAGTAGCGACCATTTCGATCCGTTCGCCCTCCGAGATCGAATCTATCGCCTGCTTGATCTTCATAACCGGCCCGGGGCACTGCAACCCGCAGGCGTCGATTCGCACCGTTTTGACCTGCCCGTCCACACGCCGGGTATCCACGCCGGTCGTGCAGCAAGTGTCCACAGGAGCCATTGTGTTCACTATCGGCGCAGTCGCCGTAGCATAGGTTTTGTAGCCGCCCGACAGGTTTTTGACACGGTTAAACCCGTGCCCCATCAGTATCTTCAGCGCCAGATAACCCCGTAATCCGATCGCGCAATAGATATAAATATCTTTGTCGTGCGGCAACTCGTCGATCCGGCCGCGAAGTTCATCGAGTGGAATATTCACCGCTCCGGGAATTGCACCGAAGGTAAACTCCTCCCGGGTACGCACATCCAGCAACAGCGTATCGGTGCAATTCGCTTCCGATATTTGCCTCCATGTCACCACAGGCATCGCTCCGCTGATGATATTGCCTGCCACATAACCAGCAATGGCAATCGGATCTTTAGCAGAGGAAAAAGGCGGTGCATAAGTGTGCTCTATTCTCTGCAGGTCATACACCGTGCCGCCACGCTTAATGAGCAGTGCGATCTGGTCGATGCGCTTATCCACCCCGTCGTAACCCACGCACTGAGCACCGTAAAGTTTGCCGTTCGCGGGATCGAAGGTCAGTTTGAGGGTCAGCGGCAGCGCATCGGGATAATACCCGGCATGCGAGGCCGAATGGGTGGTCGAACTGATATAGGGAATGCCGGACTGTTTGAGCCGTTTGGCGGCCAGGCCCGTAGAAGCCACCGTAATATCGAACACCTTGGCGATCGAAGTGCCTATTGCACCCTCGTATTTCGTCGTGTTACCGAACACCATGTTGTCCGCCACGATGCGCCCTTGACGATTGGCCGGATTAGCCAGATAGTTCAACCACGACTTGCCTGTCAGCGGATGTGGGAATTCGATGGCGTCGCCTACGGCATAAACGTCTGCCGCGGAGGTCTGCAAATAGTCGTCCACCCAGATCCCGCCCGCATCGCCGATTCTGAGGCCGGCCACTTTGGCTAATGTGATTTCGGGACGCACACCTATCGAAAGGATCACAAGATCGGTTACGATACTCCCACCGTGCGCAAAAAAAACTTCAATATTATTACCACTGCGTTCGAACCGCTCGACGCTCTGCCCCAGAAAGAGGCGAACCCCTTTCTGCAATAAATGTTGATGTACGTGCGAAGCAATCGAAAAATCGACAGGGGCCATTACCTGGTTCCCCATCTCCACAACCGATACCTCTGCTCCCGCGTGATGCAGGTTTTCAGCCATCTCCAATCCGATAAATCCCGCGCCCACGATAACGGCGCTCTTTATCTTGTGCGAGGCAATATAGCTTTTGACGCGGTCGGTGTCATCAACGTTGCGCAACGTAAAAACACCTTCGGAGTCGATACCCTCCAGCGGCGGTCTCACGGGCGTAGCTCCCGGCGACAGTAGTAGCTTATCGAAACTTTCCGCATACGTCGATCCGTCCGCACGGCGAACCTCGACTCTCTTTGCTATGGTGTCGATACCCACAACTTCGTTCTCCACCCGCACATCGATGTTAAAGCGCCCACCGAACGAAGCCGGGGTCTGCACAAAGAGTTTTTCCCGCTCGGTGATCGCACCGCCTATATAATACGGCAGGCCGCAGTTGGCGTACGAAATGTATTTCCCTTTTTCGAAAAGGATGATCTCCGCCTGCTCGTCTGCCCGGCGGATCCTTGCCGCCGCCGTTGCACCTCCTGCAACACCTCCGACAATAATATGTTTCATCTGGTCTGTATAAGGTTTTACAAAGATTATATTCCTATGGAAAAATCTTCCTAAAGAAGATAACAACGCAAAGGTATTATTATTTTCCAATAAAACAATCTTCCATTGGAAGATAATCCCGCTTATACTATGCAGACAAAATGTGTCGGACTTTTAAGACGCGCCGTCCTTTCTGCGTACTTCAAGGGAACACTGCTATTTCTGGGACAGATTATCCCGGTTCAACAAATTACATTTACAACGGGTCAGGATCTCGATACAGCGGTCGAGGTCGGTCGGCCGGATGACCACCCGGGCCGTATCCCCGTCGGAAAAAGCGTACATATACTCGATAAACACATCCTCTCGGGCCAGGCAGTCGAGTACGATTGAAAGCGCTCCCGGTTCATTGGGACAGCAAAAACAGACAACTTCGGTCACACTGATCCCGAAACGCGCTTCCTTGAGCGCACTAACGGCCCGTCCCACATCCGATACGATCATACGCAGGATGCCGAATTCACCGCTGTCGGCCAGACTGAATGCCGTCATATTCACACCGTTGCTTCCCAGTATTTGGGTCACTTCGTTGATCCGTCCGGTTTTGTTTTCGACGAATACGGAAAGCTGTTTGATTTTCATAGTTCTGCGGTATTTGCGATTGACTGTAATGGTTCAGACCGGGCATCAGTGCAGGATCCGTTTGTCGATCACCCGGCGCGCTTTCCCTTCGCTGCGTTCGATGCTCGAAGGCTCTACCAGCTTGATATCGGCTTTCAAGCCCAATACGCTGTGCAACCGGGCAGCGAGCCGCTGCCTGAGCCCGATCATCTTGCTGACCTCGTCCGAATAAAAGCCGTCGCGAACCTCGACCTGTACTTCGAGGCTGTCGAGATTCTGTACGCGGTCAACCACCAGCAGGTAATGCGGCTCGAACTCTTCCATTTCGAGGATGACACTCTCGACCTGGGACGGGAAGATGTTGACACCCCGTATTATGAGCATATCGTCGCTGCGGCCTACGATGCGGCTCATACGCACGTTGGTACGTCCGCACGGGCACGGTTCATCGGTCAGCGAACAGAGGTCTTTGGTCCGGTAGCGCAGCAACGGCATCCCCTCTTTGGTCAGCGTCGTGAAAACCAGCTCCCCCTGCTCGCCGTACGGCAGCGGTTCCAGCGTATCGGGCGAGATGATCTCGGGCAAAAAATGATCTTCTATAATGTGCGACCCGTTCTTGCAGGCGCATTCGTGCGACACCCCCGGCCCCATGACTTCGCTTAGTCCGTAAATATTGTACGCATTTACTCCCATTTTGGTTTCGATCTCGCGGCGCATGTTCTCGGTCCACGGTTCGGCCCCGAAGATACCGGTTTTCAGGCGGAACTCCTCCCGGGGAATCCCGGCCTGGGCCATCGCTTCGGCCAGGTAAAGGGCGTATGAGGGAGTGCAGGTGATAGCGGTCGCTCCGAAATCGTGTATCAGCTTGATGTGCTTCGCCGTATTGCCGCTCGACATCGGAATGACGGTCGCCCCCAGGTGCTCCACCCCATAGTGCAACCCCAATCCGCCGGTAAACAGACCGTAACCGTACGCCACCGAAAAGATGTCGTTACAGTCGGTCCCGAAAGCGCTCAGGCAGCGGGCGATCATCTCCGACCAGATGGCCAAATCGCGGCGGGTATAGCCTACCACGGTGGGAGAGCCCGTCGTACCCGAAGAGGCGTGCAGGCGCACGATCTGCGACATCGGAACGGCGAAAAGCCCGTACGGATAGTTATCCCGAAGGTCCTGCTTGGTGGTAAACGGCAGCTTGACGACATCGTCCACCGTCCGGATATCGTCCGGCGTCACGTCCATCTCCTGCATTTTGCGGCGGTAAAACGGCGTATTGTGATAGACTCTCTCGACGAGCTTATGCAGGCGTTCTCCCTGGAGGGCGCGCATCTGCTCGCGTCCCATACACTCTTTGGGTTGGTTCCAGATCATGGTTTCAGGTTATTTCCAACTTATTTCAATCTATTCCGGATGTTTACGGTGCAGTTTGCCTGCGCTCCGCATTATTCCGGCGGGCCTTCAGTTTTTTCAAAGACCCCTTACAACAACCATTCGCAACGGTTAATGATCCAGGCGGAATGCCCGCAGGCGGTCGTCCAGCACTCCGTACAAATCTTCACTCATGCGCGAACAACAGGCCCGGATACCCTGTTGCTCGCTGCCGGTGGTGGAGAGCGAAATCGAACTGATCCCGTAATAAAGCAGTTCGCGCATCAGCTCGCCGCAAGGCATCCCGCCGTATCCGATCGTAAAGAAGAACCCGTCCGAGATCGCCCGGTCGATATCCTTGTCATAAACGACATGAAAGCCGTGTTGCTCGAAAAGGTCTTTCATCCTGCGGGAACGGCGGGCGTACTCCGAAGTCTCCTTCACGAAGTCGAACCGGCCCTCGGTTGCGGCCCGCAACATGGCAGCGTAGCCGAATTGGGTCGAGTGCGTGATGCCCGAGGTAATCATATAAAGGATCGACCCGATGAGCGTCGGTCCGAAAATTCCCGCCCCGGCATACCTTTCGGCCAAAGCCGGGAAACGGCGCCCGAACAGGCTGTCGGAGATACAGAGCATAGCCGCGCGCTGGCCGGCATAGCTGAATATCTTCGAAGAGGAAAGCATCAGGATGTAATTGTCGGTATAGCGTGCGGCCGTAGGAATATAAGGCGGTTCAAACGGACGGCCGAAGTCGCTGCGGAAGTCCATGCCGAAATAAGCGAGGTCTTCCAACACGACGGCACCATACCGGGTAGCCAGTTCGCCCAACACCTGCAGTTCACTTTCCGTCAGCGAAATCCAAGCCGGGTTATTGGGATTCGAATAGATAATCCCGGCGATATTCCCCTTTTCGAGATAACTTTCCAACTTCGCCCGCAGTTTCTCGCCCCGGAAATCGTGTACGTCGAACTGCACATGCGGAATACCGAGTACTTTGAGCTGCGACTTTTGAATGGGAAAGCCGGGATCGATGAAAAGAACGGTATTCTTCCCCGGATCACACTGGGTACAGGCGATGAACGATCCGAACGACCCGGCCACCGACCCGGTTACCGGGACACAGGCCGCCGCCGAAATATCGACATCCAGAAAAGCTTTCACAAAACGGGACGCCTCCGTTTTAAGCTCCGGAATGCCTTCGGCCGCCGGATAAATGGCCGGAATCCAAGTATCGAGCGACTGTTTCTCGGCTTCGGTACCGATCCTGCACGGTTCCAAACCCGGCACGCCCTGGTCCATCCGGATAAACGGGATGCCCGTCAGCTCCTCCAGGCGGGAAGCCAACAACACGACCTGCCCGATCGTCGCTTGCTCCAGATCGGTGATTTTCAACTCGTCGACCACCCGGTCGACGAGCTCTTGGCTGTATACCCTATTTTGCATGAGCCGCCGAATTTACCTGGTGCCCGCCAGCTTCCCGTCCCACCCGGAAAGCCAACCGGTTCATCTCTACGATCCGATCTCCTTTTGAAGCGAAAAAATCCGCCACAACAGCTTCCAACAGCTCCGCATCGAACCCCAGCACGACCGAAGCAGCCCCGAGCAACACCATATTCACGGCCCGGGGAACCGAATTCTCTTTTGCCAACGCATCGGCGTCGATCAGGATCACCCGGGGCTGCGTGCGCAACGCATCGAGCAGAGCCGTATGGTCGGGGTAATTGGGAATATTGACGAACGGGGCGGCATTGGTCACGATCCACCCCCCGTCCGAAAGATAAGGCAGGTAGCGGAGCGCTTCCATCGGCTCCAACGCGAGAATGGCGCCGGCTTTACCCTTGGGAATCAGGTCGGAATGGATCGGCGAGGAACTCAGCCGCAAGTTCGACTGCACGTCGCCCCCGCGCTGGCTCATGCCGTGCACTTCGGCCTGCTTGACATGCAGTCCCTTACGCAGGGCGGCTTCCCCGATGATGGCGGCGATGGAGAGGATGCCCTGTCCCCCGACGCCGGAAAGGATAATATCCAGTTTCATGTTATGCTTTCGATTTCTTAAGATTTCTTTTCAGGGTCTGGATGCATTCGCGCCGGGGTATGATGACCGATACGCCCGGGTATTCGATCTCCTCGCGCAACACGTTGCGGATTTCGTCGTAGTTTTTGGCCATGGGTACCACCACGCGCACATGCTCCTTCTCGACGCCCACGCCCAGGCAAATGGCTTCCAGCTTCCCGGTGCCGGCCGAGTCCTGACCGCCGGTCATGGCCGTAGTCAGGTTGTCCGAAATCACCACGGTAATGTTAGCCCGTGAATTCACGGCATCCAGCAGGCCCGTAATGCCCGAATGCGTGAAAGTCGAATCCCCGATCACGGCAATGGAGGGAAACAGTCCGCCGTCGGCAGCCCCTTTGGCCATCGTGATCGAAGCCCCCATGTCCACACAAGAGTCAATCGCCCGGAAAGGCGGCAGGGCTCCGAGGGTATAGCAACCGATATCACTGAATATCTTGCTATTTTCATACTCCTTAGCCACTTCGTTAAGCATCTCGTACACGTCGCGGTGGCCGCAACCGGCACACAACGCGGGCGGCCGGGGAACCACACGCGCACAGGCATCGGCCACAGGAGCGGCCGGCAACCCCAAAGCCGCACGTACATTGTCCGGAGTCAACTCGCCCGCACGGGGCAACTCGCCGCTCATGCGGCCTTTGATCTTGCCGCTCTCGTCCAGCAACCCGCGCAGTTGCTCTTCGACGAACGGCTGGCCGTCCTCGAGCACCAAAATTTCATCGCATTCGGCCACCATGCGGCGAAGCGTCTCCACCGGCAGTGGATATTGCGAAATTTTCAACACCGTCCGTCCGCAACCTTCCGGATAATTCTCCATCAGGTAATTGTAAGCAATACCGCAGGCGACCACTCCCCGGCGGTCGCCCGGCCGGTAGCTGTTGTAAGGCGATGCGCCTGAAAGCCGCTGCAAATCGGCCTGAACAGCCAGCAATTCGTTATAACGGCGGCGGGCATTGACCGGCAACAGCACCCAACGGGCACGGTCTTCGGGGAAAGAGAGCGGGTTCTCATCCCGGGGAACGGCAGGAACCACTACGGCGCGGGAATGGGCCATACGGGTAGTCAGCCGCATCAAAACCGGAAGTTTCACGCGTTCCGACAGATCGAAAGCATCGCGTACCATATCGTAAGCCTCCTGCTGGGACGAAGGTTCGAAAATGGGGACCATGGCGAATTTGCCGTAGAAACGGGAGTCCTGTTCGTTCTGCGAGGAGTGCATCGACGGGTCGTCGGCCACCAGCACGACCAACCCGCCATGGGTTCCGGTCATGGCCGAATTGACGAAGGCGTCTGCCGCCACGTTCAGACCTACATGCTTCATGCAGACCAAGGCGCGCTTACCGATGAAGGAGACCCCCAGAGCGGCTTCCATAGCCGTCTTTTCGTTCGTGCACCAATCGCAATATACTCCCCGGCCCCGGCCCAGGGGAGAACTTTGGATGTATTCAGTGATTTCAGTGGAAGGTGTGCCGGGATAGGCGTACACGCCCGAAATCCCTGCATGCAGGGCGCCCAGCGCCACGGCCTGGTCGCCCAATATCAACAGTTTATCTTTCATGATTCGATTAAAGTAAAAGCATCGGCATCCCGAAGGGCCGGAAATTTAGCCCGGAACGCTTCCAAGGCCTTCAGGTCGGCTTCACCCTGAACGGCCTCTTCACGACCGGGAGTCGCGGCCGCGACGGTTTCGCCCAGAAAACCGATCAGCGCACTCGAACCGTCATAGACCAAGGCCGGATCGTCACCCGTGCGGTTGACTCCCGCAACATAGCATTGGTTCTCGACGGCACGGGCCCTCAACAGTGCATTCCACGCCGAAATACGCACCGTCGGCCAGTTGGCGACATAAAGAATCATGTCGTAATCGCCCCGGTTGCGGGCGAAAACCGGAAAACGCAGGTCGTAACACACCTGCAACAGGATGCGGAACCCGCAATGCTCCACAACGACACGTTCCGTACCGGCGGTATAGCGCTTGTCTTCCCCGGCGAAGGAGAACAGATGCCGTTTGTCGTAAGTGGCGTAACTGCCGTCGGGCTTGACAAAATAAAACCGGTTGTAGTAGCGGCCGTCGGCCTCGGTAGCGACACTACCGCCCACGGCCGCATTCCTCGCGGCCGCCACGGAGCGCATCCAGGCAAGAGTCTCGCTATCGGCAGGTTCGGCCGTTTCGGTTGGATCGGTACAAAAACCGGTCGTGAACATCTCGGGAAGCACGATCAGGTCGGCCGCCGGAAGGTCCGAAATCAATTCTTCGGCCCGGCGGCGGTTGGCCCGAGGGTCTTTCCAGCGGATATCGGTTTGGAGCAAAGATATCTTCATACGGGTTATTAACACGATTTTGAGTCAATAAAGTTACTCAATATTCTGAATATAACAACTTGTTGAATTTTCAAAATACGACGGATCGGTAACCTGCACTTGATTTTACGGCACGAAAACTGTTAGAGATCAGAAGTAAATTTCCCAAAACCCCGCGACAATGGCTAAAAGTAAAAACATTACGACCATGCAGCTCGCGCTGATGACGGCAGCGGCCGTGATCAGCCTGCGCGGGCTGCCGATGATGGCCCAGGAAGAGCTTACGATGTTCTTCTACATTTTCTTCGCGACCTTTCTGTTCCTCATTCCCGCCGCACTGGTCGGAGCCGAACTGGGCAGCGCATTCGCCTCCCGAGGCGGAGGCGTCTACTCCTGGGTGAAAGAGGCTTTCAACCCGCATCTGGGCTTTACGGCCATCTTCCTCCAGTGGATTCAGAACGTGGTGTGGTACCCCACCGTACTGGGATTTGCCGCCGCATCCATCGCGTACATGATCGGGGTACCCGACCTTGCGCAAAACGGCGTTTTCGTCGGACTCTTCTCGATCATTATGTACTGGTTCGCCACATGGGTGACGCTCAAGGGCACATCGACCGTCTCCGGAATCACGAGCAAGGGCTTTATCATCGGAACCGTACTGCCCGGCGTGGTCATCATCGCACTGGCCTTGATCTGGGTATTGGGCGGTAACGAAATCGCCTTCCAGCACATTCCGGAAAAGGTTTCGCAGGTCGTTAACGCCAGCGCAGGACACGCCCATCCCCGCCTTTTCCCGCACATCACGGGCATGAACGACATCGCTTTCCTGGCGGGAATCCTGCTGCTTTTCGCCGGCGTCGAAGTTCATGCGGTCCATGCCCCCGAACTGAAACAACCGCAAAAACAGTTCCCGCGCGCCATGTTCATAGCCGCTTTCATCTCGTTCGGGCTGTTCACGCTGGGTTCGCTGGCCGTAGCCATTATCACGCCTTACGATCAGATCAATCTCCAGTCGGGGTTGTTCACCACGTTCGACATCGCATTCAAGCATTACCATGTCGGTTGGCTGACCAATGTCCTGAGCCTGCTGATCGCATTCGGCGCGCTGGCAAGCGTAATGTCATGGATCTCGGGTCCCAGCCGCGGCCTGCTCTGGACGGCTAAAGAGGGTCAACTGCCCGATTTTATGAAAAAGACCAATAAAAACGGCAGTCAGATCAACATCCTGCTCATCCAGGGTTGTATCGTTACCGTACTCTCGTCGCTCTACATCGTGATGAAAGACGTGAGCGTGGCTTTCTTCCTGCTGAGCGCTCTGACCATCGGCCTCTACCTGATTATGTATATGCTGATGTATGCTGCCGGCATCCGCCTACGCTATACGCAACCCCAACTGCCCCGCAGCTACCGTGTACCGGGTGGCAACGCCGGGATGTGGATCATCGGCGGGGGCGGCTTCCTGGCCGTGCTGTTCGCTTTCACCGTGACATTTTTCCCGCCGTCACAGTTACCTGTAGGCAGTCCGACGCTCTATACGGCACTGGTCGCCACCGGGACGGTCATATTCCTGGCCATCCCGATCATCATCAGCGTGGTAATGGGACGCCGCGACCGACGACAGCAACAGCAAAACACACCAATCCAGTAGTTACGGATAGACAACGACAAAGCCATGCCGGTCTGTTGGATCTGCATGGCTTTATTCATGTTACCGGGTATCCCGCAGCCAATAGCGTAGTCAAGTAGTCGCAAATCCGGATTATGGCCTGAATCCTCCGAAAAACCGCACCGATTTATGGCATTATTCCGGTCAGTTCATCATCCTGTACTGATTCGGGGTCTGGCCGACAATCCTTTTAAACAGCCGCGTGAAATGCTGCGGATATTTGAATCCGAGTTCGTAGGCAATCTCGCTGATCGACTTGCCCGTGTCGAACACCCGTTCCTTGGCCAGGTCGATCAGCTTCATCTGGATATGTTCCTGTGCCGTCCGGCCCGTCTCTTTTTTAATCAGGTCACCGAAATAGTTGGGCGAAAGATGCAATTTCCCGGCACAGTATCCCACCGACGGCAATCCGATCTGCTGAGGCCGGTCCGAAACGAAGTATTCGTCGAGCACGTTTTCGAAACGCACCAGAATATCGCGGTTCACTTCGTTGCGCGTAATGAACTGCCGTTCATAGAACCGCACGCAGTAATCGAGCAGCAACTCGATATTCATCGCGATAATCGTCTTGCTGTGACGGTCGACCCCATGTTGTAACTCGTGCCGGATCCGCCGCAGGCAATCCACGACGACCTGCCGCTCCTGCTCCGAAAGGTGCAGCGCCTCATTCACCTCATACGAGAAAAAGGTGTAATTTTTCATATTGCGTCCCAGCGAAGTCCCGCGGATCAGGTCGGGATGGAACAGCAGGGCCCATCCTTTGGGCTGGAACACCTCCCCGTTATCCTCGAAACCGATGACCTGGCCCGGAGCGAGACAAACGATCGTACCTTCCTGATAGTCGTAATACTCGCGCCCGTAGATCATATCGCCGCACTTGACCTCTTTCAGGAATACGGTATAAAATCCGTAGGTCTGGCGCTGGTGCGACAACCGACGGGCCTGCGACATGTCGATCACGCTGACCAGCGGATGCAGGGTTTCGACGCCCACGCGTTCGTTATACTGAAAAATATTTTCGATGTGTATGATCTTATCCATAGCTTTCGGATTTGGTTTCGTACAAATTTAATGTTTTTCACCGCGCCTGCATCGTTGCGGATGCGAAATCGGTAATCATGGTAAAAAACCCTGTAATCCGTCTACAAAACCGGCTGTAAGCATACCGTAATTTTGCTGCATCAACAGAACCAGGAGCACTACAACCGGAAAATGAAGTACGAAAACAGGGAGCCTGCCGCCCCGGATGTAATCCATCATCGCCCCGGGGAGAGTACAGCCTTCCGCAATGACGCCCGGAGACCGCCCCGACGCAACAGCGGACAAATACACGAAACTAAAACGCAATCATGAAAACAAAAATCATTTTAACCGCACTTACCGCAATGATGATTACACACGACGGCCTGAATGCCCAGACGGCGAAGGCCCCTAAAAAAATGTTGGTTGCCTACTTTTCACACAGCGGCAACACCCGTACCGTAGCCGAACAGATCCGGGAAGCGACGGGAGCGGATATTTTCGAGATAGAACCTGCCGCGGCCTACCCCACTAACTACCAGGCGGTAGTCGACCAGGCGAAGAAAGAGGTGAACTCCGGCTTCAAACCGGCCCTGAAATCAAAACCCGAAAACCTCGGAAAATACGACATCATTTTCGTCGGATCACCCTGTTGGTGGTACACGATCGCGCCGCCGGTCGCGACTTTCCTCTCTTCGTACGACCTCTCGGGTAAGACCATCGCCCCGTTCATGACGCACGAAGGCAGCCGCATGGGGCACAGCGAAGCCGATATCAAAAAACTGTGTGCAGGCGCGACTTTGCTTCCGGGATTGCCTGTCCGGGGCGGCAGCGTGCAAGAGGCCGCTCCGGAAGTGGCCAAATGGTTGCGAAGAATCGGAGTGATCGAATAAATTTTATTATATTGCCAAGAGGACACCGACACGATAACAAGAGTACTATAACAAGCGGGGTACACGGGACATTCCCGCATTTACGGGCCAAACAGCACGGACATTCACAGCCGGAAGCACCAAGGTCTTGCACGGATGATTGTGCCCGGTTTCAGACAAACAATATATACATTCGTTGTTATGAACGCTACGTTTACTTTTTTGACTCCTGCAACCGGATAAACCTATGCTGCGAAAAATAAGAATCACGGCTGCTGCCGTCTGTTGTATGTTGATCACGCTGCTGTTCCTCGACTTCACGGGAACGCTCCACGCATGGTTCGGATTCCTGGCAAAAATACAGTTCCTGCCCGCACTGCTTGCCCTGAACTTCGGCGTGGTTGCAGCACTGATCGTACTCACGTTGCTGTTCGGACGCGTCTACTGTTCGGTGATCTGCCCGCTGGGCGTGATGCAGGATGCGGTTTCGTGGATCGCGGGAAAACGAACGAAAAACCGGTTCCGCTACTCACCGGCCCTCTCGTGGTTGCGGTACGGTGTGCTCGCGCTTTTCATCGCAGCCGCCGTGGCCGGAATCGGCTCTTTCGTCGCACTGCTGGCACCCTACAGCGCTTACGGGCGCATTGTCTCGAATCTCATCGCACCGCTGTACCTCTGGGGCAACAACCTGCTCGCCTACCTGGCCGAACGGGCCGGCAGCTATGCGTTTTACAGGGCCGACGTATGGATGAAGGGAATCGCCACGCTGGCCGTAGCGGCCGGGACATTCATTATTTTAGCAGTAGTGGCATGGCGTAACGGTCGTACCTACTGCAACACGATTTGCCCGGTGGGGACGGTATTGGGACTCTTCTCGCGTTTTTCACTGCTGGCTCCGGTCATCGACACCTGCAAATGCAACGGCTGCGGCCTGTGCGCGCGCAACTGCAAAGCGTCGTGTATCGACCCGAAAGCGCACCGCATCGACCTGAGCCGTTGTGTGGCCTGCATGGATTGCATCGGGAAATGCCGCCAACAGGCCATCCATTACCGATTGCGCACCGGCAACGCGCCGTTCCGCGCCCACCCTGTCGAGCCGCCACAACAACCAGCAAAAAAACAGATCCAAGCGGAAACGGATACAACATCCTCCCCGATACCACCGGAAACCGGAAGAACAAGGGATGCAACCGTGCAAACCCAATCCCGACCGGCTAGCCAAGATGCCCAAGTGCGGGAAGGGTTATCTTCAAACGAAACTTCGGCTCCCGGCATTTCCCGGCGCAATTTTCTGTCACTGACGGCGATGCTGACCGCAGGATCGTTCGTACGGGCGCAGGAGATGAAGGTCGACGGCGGTCTGGCTGCTATCGAGGAGAAGAAAATTCCGAACCGCGCCACACCGCTCGTTCCCGCCGGGGCCCGAGGCCTGTGGCACATGGCGCGGCATTGTACGGGTTGCCAGCTCTGCGTGGCGGTCTGCCCGAACGGGGTCCTGCGCCCTTCATCGGCGCTGGTGACCCTGATGCAGCCCGAAATGTCCTACGAACGCGGATATTGCCGCCCCGAATGCACCAAATGCGCGGAAGTATGTCCCGCCGGAGCAATCCATGAAATCACCCCGGCCGACAAATCCGCCATTCAGATCGGGCATGCAGTCTGGATCAGGGAGAACTGCGTGCCGCTGCGCGACGGGGTGGACTGCGGCAATTGCGCACGCCACTGTCCGACGGGAGCGATCCTGATGGTGCCTTCCGATCCGGAGATGTCCGATTCGCCGAAAATCCCGGCCGTCAACGAAGAAAAGTGTATCGGCTGCGGAGCCTGTGAAAACCTATGCCCGGCACGGCCTTTCAGCGCGATCTATGTCGAAGGGCACCGCCGGCACAGAATTATCTAAGCGAACGAACGATGGAGACGAAAGACAGCAAACGCATGAATCGCAGGGCATTCCTCAAAGCGTTGGGAGACGGGTCCGCCCGCCTGGCGGGGGCCTCCGCAATCGCCGGTACGGTCGCTGCGTTGGCCGGATGCGGACCGAAACACCGCGAAGGTACCGCAGCAGCCCCCGGAGAAGTTTCCACAGACAAGATGACCTACCGGACCAATCCGCACACCGGCGACCGGGTATCGCTGCTGGGCTACGGCTGCATGCGCTGGCCGACCCGGCCGCGCAGCGACGGCAAAGGCGACGAAGTGGACCAGGAAACGGTGAACGAGCTGGTCGATTATGCCATCGGACACGGCGTAAACTATTTCGACACATCGCCGGTCTATGTGCAGGGACTTTCGGAACGGTCGACCGGCATTGCACTGAGCCGTCATCCCCGCGACAAATATTTCCTGGCGACGAAGCTCTCGAATTTTTCGAATTACACGCGTGAAAATTCGCTGGCCATGTACCGCCGTTCGCTCGAAGAGTTGCAAACGGACTATTTCGACTACTACCTGCTCCACTCGGTCGGCGGCGGCACGGGGATTCCGCTGGTGCGGGCCCGTTATTTCGACAACGGCATGATGGATTTCCTGCTCCGCGAACGCGAAGCGGGGCGCGTACGTAACCTGGGCTGGTCGTTCCACGGCGATGTCCGGGTGTTCGACTACATGCTCTCGCTCGACATTCCGTGGGATTTCGTGCAGATCCAGATGAACTACGCCGACTGGCGGCATGCGCAAGGACGCAACGTCAACGCCGAATACCTGTACGGCGAACTGGAGAAACGGAATATTCCGGTGGTCATCATGGAACCGCTGCTGGGGGGACGCCTGACGCGACTGAACGACCATCTGGTAAGCCGACTCAAAACACGCCGCCCAGACCAAAGCGTCGCGTCGTGGGCTTTCCGTTTCGCGGGCTCGTTTCCCGGCGTGCTGACCGCCCTGAGCGGCATGACCTATATGGAACACCTGCAGGACAACATCCGCACCTACTCCCCGCTGGAACCATGCTCCGAAGAGGAGTTCGCACTGCTCGAGGAGACCGCCCGGATGATGCTCGAATATCCCACCATTCCGTGCAACGACTGCCAATACTGCATGCCGTGCCCTTACGGAATAGACATCCCGGCCATCCTGCTGCACTACAACCGCTGCATCAACGAGGGGAACATTCCCCACAGCCGACAGGATGGAAATTACCGCAAAGCGCGCCGGGCATTCCTGATCGGTTACGACCGCAGTGCGCCGCGCCTGCGGCAGGCCAGCCATTGCATCGGCTGCGGCCAATGCACGCCGCACTGTCCGCAGAGCATTGATATCCCGCAAGAACTGCACCGCATCGACGACTTCGTCGAACGACTCAAACAGGGCACGCTATAACCTACCGACATCCGATAAAGTCCGACGAGTATGCAAGTCTTTCTCTCCATGGTATGAATCTTGCCGTAGTATAAATTAAAACATTCCTAAATACGACATGCCATGAAACGAAATGAACATGCTAACACTCCCGCCGCAGGAAAATCCATCGCCGGCCCCTGCCATCCGAAAGTCAAGACGCAACTCACGCTGAACGACCTCGGCAAGGAGAAAATCCACAAAAGCCACGAAGTCACCCAAACCCAGCTCGAACAGGACGTGGTGACCGTCAATCCCGACATCAACAGCATGGAGAGCCGCGGATAAAAAACGGTGTATCCGGCTTTTTTAAAATATTCAATAGCCCGACACCTAACAAAAAGCCAGTTACGACGGGCATTCCTTCTGGAATGCCCGTATTTTTTTCGCGTAGAGCACATTCATCGGATCGAAATTTTAAAAATATTTATTTGCATCATCTTGTCTCAAAGTGTTTTACAATACAGAATTGTATATTATATTGTAATCACCAATCATTATCCTCAAAACACTCGAATCCATGAAAAGACTATTGCTCATCGCTGCCTGCCTGGCTTTTCTGGCGGGTTGCACGAAAGAAGACAACGTAGTCCGACAAAAGGCGAATCTGGCCACGAAGGCTACACAGGCACATCTGAATATCCAATTTATGAGTTTTGGAAACACGCTGAATTTTTACATCCCGGAATGGGACCGATACGAACTGACCCGGGTGGCCATCACTCTTTACAATGTCTATATCTGGCCGGGAGCAGAATCTCCGCCCATTTTTAACACGTCCACATGGCAATATGTCACATCTCAAGTTATCATAGCTGAAGCTTCGTTATCCGAAAACGCTTTAATCCATTTGACTCCCGAGAGTTATATGGATGCAAACAGTGTCAACATTCGGAGTAATGGAAACTATTCCTTTGCCTGGACCGTCACTGGCATAAATACAGGTTCATCCGGCTCCGGTGGCGGCGACAGCGGTGGCGGCACTAATCCTCCCGGAGGCGGAGGTAACGGAGGATGCGATTCATGTCCCGCAAGAAGCGTATTCAATGTACCGGAACAATAAATATTATCAAAGCCGGTAGGCGCAGTCAGTATAGCCAAAGAAGGGCGCAGAAAATTCTGCGCCCTTCTTTTTATTTATCCATCCGGACAACCTATAGCTTCTCCACCCGGCGGAAATTGGGTGCAAGCCATTGCATAACACCCCAACTGATGATATAAGCCGTGGCGCAAATGATGAACATGATTCCGTAACCCACGGTGATATCGCCGAGCGCTTTGTAATGGTCGAACAACCCGCCTGCCAGCTTCGCGATCAGGATACCGCCCACGGCCCCGCCCATGCCGCCGATACCGGTTACGGTAGCCACAGCGCGCTTGGGAAACATGTCGGATACGGTCGCGAACAGGTTCGCGGCAAATGCACAGTGTGCCGCGCAGGCAATGCTGATAATCAGGATCGCATACCACATATTCACATCGCCGGCCGCCTGTGCGAAAAGAACCAGCAGCGGCAACAGGGCGTAAAGCAACATGGAACGCTTGCGGGCGCGCCCAGCCCCCATTCCCCGGTCGATAAACAGCTTGGGAAGCCAACCGCCGCCGATGCTGCCGATGCTCGACAGTGCATAAACGACGATCAGCGGCAACGACACCTGCATACCCTTGAGACCGTATTGCGCCTCCAAAAACGCCGGCAGCCAAAAGAGAAAGAACCACCAGACAGGATCGGTCATGAACTTACCCACGACGAAAGCCCAGGTTTGCCTGCGGCGCAGTAACTGCCCCCAAGTCACATGTTGTTTATTCTCCTGTGCACTTCCTTCGTCTGCGGCCTCAGCATCCGCGGCAGCGGTTTCAGCCGTAACCGGCGCAGCCGCGCCAGTCACTGCCCGCGCAGCCAGCTCGGCAGGTGTCAGGCCCGTGCGGATATAATCGTATTCGGCACGGCTCAACCGTTTGTGACTGGCCGGATCATGATAGAGAAGAGCCCAGAAAATCAGCCAGACGAAACCGACGGCGCCGGTCAGGATGAATGCCCATTGCCACCCCCAATGAATGGCGATCCAGGGGACCAACAGCGGTGCCACGATCGCGCCGATCATCGCGCCCGAATTATAAAGTCCGGTGGCCAGTGCCCGTTCCTTCTGCGGGAACCATTCGGCCACCGTTTTATTAGCTGCCGGGAAGTTGCCCGATTCGCCGACACCCAGCAGAGCCCGGGCAATTGCAAAGCCTGCGGTTCCGGTAGCAAAACCGTGCAGTACGGCAGCCATGCTCCAGACGGCTAAAGAGAGGCCGTAGCCCAACTTCGTCCCGACCCAGTCGATCACGCGGCCTACAAACAGCAAACTCAGCGCATAGGCCAATTGGAAACAGACGATGATATTGCCGTAATCGCTCTCGGTCCAGTGCAGATCGGCGGTGAGGGTCTCTTTGAGCAGGCCGATAACGGCCCGGTCGAGGTAGTTGATGGTCGTGGCGAAGAAGAGCAGCGAGCAGATTACCCAACGGTAACGCCCTACCGATTCGCCCACGCGGTTCAGCAGGTTAGTGGTGGTTTTCATATTCAATGGAGTTGTTTAGCCCGGTTAGTATTTTCCGTACTCCATCAGCGTATCCCACATCGCCCAGAAGTTGGCTCCCGACACATCATCCTGAATGTTGTGCACCGGAGCGAACACAAACCCGCCGCCCGGAGCCATGATATCGAGAATACGCTTCACTTCGTCACGCACCTCGTCGGGCGTACCTTTGCACAGCGTCGACTGGGTGTCGATACCGCCGCCCCAGAAGACCAGGTCCTTGCCGAATTCCTGCTTCAGTTCTTTGAGGTCCATGTCCTTGGCCGTAAACTGTACCGGATTGTAAATATCGAGACCCGCTTCGATCAAATCGGGAAGGATGGGACGCACAGAACCGCATGTGTGCATAAAATTCTTCGCATGGGGCATCCGCTTCTTGTTGTTGGCCCAGATACGTTTAAAACGCGGAATCACCAGCCGGCGCAGGTCGTCGGGGGCGATGAGCGTCGAGCGCTGCGTTCCCAAATCGTCGCATTCGGACATCACCTGTATCTTATCTTCGAGACCCTGCTCCTGGATCCAGTCGAACAACGAGTTCCAGTAGTCGATCTTGTGTTGGGTGATCTGCTCGAGTAACTCCTCGGCACCTTCCGGATCGAGCAGCAGATCCATATACCATTTTTCGTAACCGCGGATGCGCAGCGACATTTCGGTCAGGCCCGCACAGTTGCGGTCGGCAATGCCGCAATAATCGCCCAGGAAAGGCGCCTGCTCGGCGATATCCGCCTTCATACGATCCACATAATCGGCCCAATCAGGCACATGCCAATGCTTGAGCCCTTCGGTAATCGAATCGTACTGTTCGAGCGGATGGGTAAATTGGTTATAATAAAAATCCTTGGTTTCATCGAGCTTCCAAAGGCAATCCCAGTGGTCTACGAGCGACCAGACGCTTCCTTCCTTGGTGCGTATCTTTTCGTAATCGATTACCCGGCGGGCGCCGATCCGACGCGTATCCGACTTGAGTTTTACAAGCGTCTCTTCCACAGGGGTAACGATCTGCGAAATGGGATCGACCTCCTTGGCGTCATATTCGGTCGAAAGACCGCGTTCTTTCATCGCATTGAGAAAAGCTCCCTTGCAAATTCCGGTGACCGTGGTTCCCGCCAGGTCATACGGCACACGGTCGGGCTCCTGGTGGTTGAGCGCCTTGATCATGCGTTCTCTGCTGTTCATCATGGTGATTGGTTTAGGTTTTTATTGAATATGTATTTATAGGTTCGGCCTATTTTCCATGCGTCATTTCCCGCCTGAACCGTTTATTCCAGGCTAAAAAACGCCGTATGCCGCAGTTCCTGCTATCCCGATCCATTGAGGTGCCGGACGGATCAACTGTATTTGACCGTAAAACTGTCGACAGAGGCGACCTCTTCGGCAAAAACAGCGGCATGGGCAGGATCCACCTCACGAAGGTTCGCTTCGAGGTGCTCCAGCCGGCTGGCCGTCACTTCCGGCACCACACAGGGTGAAAGAGCGAGCATCCATCCCAGCACAAGCTGCGAGGGCGTATACCCCCATTCAGCAGCCCGGCGGCGCAGCAATTCCAGCAATTTATCGCTGTGTTCGCTGCGGTATTGAACCGGAACGGGTATCTCCGGCTTCTCGTACAAGCCGCCCAACAACGGGGAGTAGGCCATCAGCAACACCCCATGACGCGCACAAAAATCGGTTTGTTCGGGTGTCAGCGGCAATTGTGTGCCGAAATCCGCACCCACAACGGGCTGTAGATATGAAAAACGCTGCTGCAATACTACATAATGCGGCAATCCGGCAGCACGCGCCATCAATTCAGCTTCGGCCAGCCGCCACGCCTGGTGGTTGCTGGCCCCGATGCAGCGGACTTTACCGTCACGGATCAGCTTGTCGAATGCACGGAGCGTCTCTTCGACCGGGGTACCGGCATCTTCAGCGTGCGCAAAGTAGATATCGATGTAATCGGTGCCCAACCTCCGCAGGCTCTTTTCGCATTCGGATACGATCACGTCTGCGCGCAGACTGCGCGGCACGTCCCCGTAGGGGAAGCCCACTTTCGAAGTAACCACGAAGCGGTCACGCGGACGGTCCTTCAGCCACCGACCGATCACCCGTTCGCTTTCGCCGCCGCTGAATCCTTCGATCCACGAGGCATACTTGTTAGCCGAATCGAGGAAATTACCGCCCCGGTCGGCATAGGCATCCAACAGTGTGAGCGAAGTATCCACCGGCACCTTGCTGCCGAAATACATGGTTCCAAGGCAATAACTGCTGACTTGCAGTTCGGCCGAAGGAATTTCGATGCGTCTCATAAGGAAGAGTTTATGAAAATCTATACGCCAATTGAGAAATTTTCACACAAAGATATAAAATCCATCGGGGAAACAAAACCCCCTCAGATGTGTAAAATCAGATGTGTAAAAGAAGTAGAAAATCGCAAAAAAAAGCTATCTTTACTCACTTAATTTTTCTAACCTGATTGTATGAACCGCAAAACCACCACCCGGAACAGTAAACTGCTCCTCTTTTCTTGTGCGGTACTGCTTAGTGCCGCCTTCTTCTGCACAGGATGCTCATCCCAGTCCCGCTCTTTCGACCAAATGCGCCTGGCATTCCGTGAAACGCTGGTCGGTCCTCCCGGACTCGACCTGAACGACAGCGCGGTGATCCACCGCATCGACCGCGTGGACGGACTCACGAAGGAGTACTGGACATCGATGAACAAAACCCCGGACCGTACATGGCTCTGGGAAGATTGCAACGTGGAAGGCATATCGACCATCACCCTGGTCCCGTACAGCCGCCTTTATTACATGGCCCTGGCCGTATCGACGCCCGGATCGGAATTCTACGGCAACGATTCGCTCAAACGGGACGTCATCGACGGCATGGACTGGATGGAGGCCAACCGCTACAATCCTTCGATCCCGCTCTACGACAACTGGTGGATGTTCGTCATCGGCACGCCGCTCAACATCACGCGCGTCATGACGCTGCTGTATGACGACCTGACGCCCGAACAACGGGCCCGCTACGAAGCGGCGATGAACCATTACGCTCCCGACGTAACCTACGAAGGCGCGGCCACCGGGGCCAACAAAGTATGGCAGTGCGCCGCAATGGCCGCCCGCGGATTCCTCACGCAGGACCCGGCGAAACTGGATATGGCCGTCAAAGGGCTGGAAACCGAATTCAAAACAGTCACTACGAGCGATGGCTTTTACGAAGACGGTTCGTTCGTACAGCACCAGTGGCATCCTTATACCGGAGGCTACGGGCGCTCGCTGCTCGAAAACCTGGTCAACATGATCGAAATCGTGCACGGTTCGCAATGGGAGATCCCCCAGGCACAGATGGAGATGCTCTATGGCTGGGTACGCAATGCCTATGAGCCGCTTCTCTACCGGGGGGCCTTCATGGACATGGTGCGCGGCCGCGAAATGTCCCGCCCCGGGGCCGGCGACCGCGGTACGGGACACAGCATCATGCAGCAGCTTTTCCGGCTGTCGCAGCTCTCGACTCCGACCGAGAAAGCCTACCTGCAAAGTCTTGTCAAAGGACATGCCCTGGCAGACAGCCAGCGCGACATGATCGACGACATTCCATTCTACCTGATCGGGGAGTACCGGAAGATGATGGCCGACACGACCGTCCGTCCTCTCCCGACACCTACCCGGCACAAACTTTTTGCCGCGATGGACCGGGCCGTACACACCACTCCGCAATTTGCCGTGGGACTGGCCATGTCTTCCGCCCGCATTGAAAACTACGAAACGATCAACGGAGAAAACCTCAAAGGTTGGTACATCGGCGACGGCATGACCTACCTGTACGACAACGACCTACGGCAGTACAGCGAAAGCTTTTGGGCGACGGTCAATCCCTACCGCATGGCTGGCACCACGGTGGACACCCGCCCGCGCAAAGCCGAAACACTCCCGCTGGCACCGGGACTGCTCTACGCCGACGGCTACAAAAGCCCTCAGCATTGGGTAGGCGGCAGTTCGATCCTGGACCTCTACGCCAGCGAGGGCATGTGGCTCAACGGTTACGAAAGCTCGCTCGAAGCCAAAAAATCGTGGTTCATGTGCGGCGACCAGATCGTTGCACTGGGAGCCGGCATCAGCAGCCGGGATAACCGCACGATCGAAACCATCGCCGAGAACCGCAAGATGAATCCCGGTGCAGCCTATCGCATCACACTGGGTAAAGCGGGAACGGCGGTAAGCGGGCAAACCGGGAAAGCGGGCACCGTTCCGGCCGAAGAGCTCGCTCCCGGGACCGAGAAACGCAACCGCCCCACCCCGTGGGCACACTTCGAAGGCATGGACGAAGCGACCTCGGTAGGCTACTGTTTTCCCGGCGAGGCAAATCTCTGCGCCCAGCGCGAAGAACGCACCGGAACGTGGATGCAGATCAACACGATGGTAAAAGACTCCACCCCCATCACGCGCGAGTATTTCTCGCTCTGGTTCGACCACGGGCGCAACCCTTCGGATGCCGCCTATGCCTACATCCTGCTGCCGAATCGCAGCGCTGCCCAGACGGCCGCCTATTCGGCCGCTCCGGATGCGGAGATCCTCGCCAATACGCCGCAGGTACAGGCCGTACATTTCAAAAACGCCGCCGTGACGGGCCTCAACTTCTGGCAGCCGTCCGCAAACCCGGTCGCGGGTGTAAGCGTCGATGCCCCGGCTTCGGTCACCATGCGTGAAGACGAAGAGGGATTGACGATAGGCGTTTCCGATCCGACCCAGCTCAACACCGGGAAGATCCGCATCACGCTCGACCGTGCAGTCGGCAAACCGGTGGAAGAGAATCCGAAAATCCGTGTGCTCTCTACGTCACCGCTGAGTTTCGAGGCCGACGTCAAAGATGCGTTGGGCGCTACCCGCGAAATCCGGTTCGCTTCGATTCAATAATGCTTTCGGATTCACCGATCCTGGGTCCCGATGATCTTTCACGGCATCGAGACTGCAACGGATCGGAACCGAAAAGAAAACTGATTTTCTGATCTCGCTACCGCGAGAAACCGATACGTCCCGATGAACTCCCGCCGAAGGGTACAGGTGTTCAGGACAGCTATCGGTTTTTCAAACGCGTCGGACTGTTTATACGAGGTATCTGCCGCTGACGGCAGATACCTCGTAATACATTCGATCGAAACGGAAATTAACGGTAAGACCCGCTGCCGGCATGGAAAACCGGCAAAACGTGCTATTTTTGTAGAACAAATCCAAATCATGACCGAATGAACTACTCCAGCCGATTTTTGTTCTCCGGCGGCCTGCTTCTGTGCGTCGCCTCCGTATTTTGGGGCGGGAACCTGCCTTCTGCCGTCGCAACGACACACCCGCTACCGGAACCCTCCTCGGTACAACAAGCCCCGCAGCCTATCCCGCAAGCCCGGGAATTCTACGTTTCGCCGAAAGGACGGGACAACAACCCCGGAACGAAAACCATGCCCTGGCGCACCCCGCAACGCGCGACTCAGGGCGTAACCGAACTGCTCGCCGAGGCTCCCGGCACGCCTATAACGGTATTTTTCGACGGGGGACGTTACACCATGGACTCTCCGTGGATCGTAACCGCAGCCGGTTCGGGAAGTGCGAATGCCCCCGTGATTTACACCGCAATCCCCGGCGAGACACCTATTTTCTCGGGCGGTGCGGAGATCAAAGTATGGCGCCACATTACGGATAAAGCAACACTCAAAAAGCTCGATCCGTCGATACACAACGAAGTGTATGTAGCCGACCTGCGCAAAGCCCGCATCGACAATTACGGCGACCCGACGACACCCGGTCAGCGGCCGGAACTTTTCTGCAACGGCGAACTGCAAACCCTTTCCCGCTGGCCGGACAAAGGGTTCGTCTATGCGCCCCAAGCGCTCGGAGTGACCCCGGTCCCTGAGAACTGGGCCCATTTCAAAGGCAGCATGGAGGGCATCCTCCGCTACGACGATCCCCGCCCGAACCGTTGGACGGACGAACCGGACGTACGGCTGAACGGCTATTGGTTCTGGGACTGGCTCGACGAATACCAGCGCCTCGGCCGGATCGACACCGCACAACAAATCCTGTACATTCAACCTCCCTACCATGCCAGCGGTTACAAGGACGGACTACGCTACCGCGCACTGAACCTGCTCTGCGAGTTGGATACTCCCGGGGAGTGGTACATCGACCGCGCCAAAGGCCTCTTGTATTGGTACCCGTCGGTCGAGGCCTCCTACGACAACCGCGTCGCACTGACCCGTTTCGATGCTCCGTACATGGCCGAACTGGACAGTTGCTCGCACATAATCCTTCGCGGCCTTACGTTCGAAGAGAGCCGAGGCAGCGGTGTGCTGATCACCGGCGGCGAATCCTGCCTGTTGGACGGGGTGCGCATCTCGGGCATGGGCCGCGACGGTGTCAACATCAAAGGCGGAAGCAACCACGGCATCCGGAGTTGCCTGCTGCGTCAACTGGGATTCAGCGGCATCCAGATCGAAGGCGGGGACCGGCGGACTCTGACCCCGGCCGGACACTTTGTAGAAAACAGCGTAGTAGAAACCTTTTCGACATTCAAACGCACGTACGAACCCGCCGTTCATGCCACGGGATGCGGCATACGCATCGCGCACAACCGGTTCGAACACTCCTCCTCGTCGGCTATGCGCTACGAGGGTAACGATATCCTGGTCGAATACAACGTCATCCGCGACGTAGTGAACGAATCGGACGACCAGGGCGGTATCGAATCCTACTTCAATCCGACCTACCGCGGCATCGTCGTCCGGTACAACTACTGGAGCGATATCAGCGGAGGTACCTTCTCGGGCGCCACGGGCGTGCGCATGGACGACATGATCTGCGGCGTGGAGGTATACGGCAACATTTTCGAACGGTGCGGTTCTTATACTTTCGGCGGCGTGCAAATCAACGGCGGCAAAGAGAATGTGATCGAAAACAACATTTTCTACCGGTGTCCAGCAGCCGTAAGCTTCACTTCGATGTGGACGCCTGAAAAATGGGAAGCCTATCTGGACACGGTAACCGTCGTCCGCAAAATGATGTATGAAGACGTGGACATCAATTCGGCCGTGTACAGGCAGCGTTACCCCGAACTGCAACGCCTGCACGAAGACTTCAACCGCAATATCATCCGCAACAACCTGGTGGTGGATTGTCCCCAGGTGCTTATCACCGGACACGACGGCAACACCGAAAACAATGCGCGGCAGGTCGTTTCGAACAACACGGAGATCCGGGCCGACGGACGCGGCATCCGGTCGCTATGCCAACCCGATTTTCTGGCCCGTTACGGGCTGAAGCCGATCCCGCTCGACGAGATGGGCCCGCACGGCAATCCCTGGATCAAATAACTTCGTTGAAAACCTACCTAACCGAAATAAAACCTGAACGACATGAGTGAATCCAAACTTTCGCGCCGCAATTTCCTGCGGCTTTCAGCTCTCGGGGCCGCCGGAACCGTATTGCTTCCCCGCTTATTGGGCGGTGACACCGCCGTCGCAGCTCCCGCAAAAGGCAAAACTGCAGCGAGCGATACGGTCCGCCTCGGCTTCATCGGACTGGGACAGCAGGCCATGTATCTGTTGAACGGCTTCCTGACGATCGACGGCGTACGCATCGTAGCGGGAGCGGATGTTTACGACATCAAACGGGAACGTTTCGACCGCCGCGTTAGAAAATACTATGCTTCGAAAGGAATCAAGCCGGAAGTCAAGACCTATGAAAATTACCAGAATATTCTCGCCCGGCCCGACATCGATGCGGTGGTGATCGCCACACCGGACCATTACCACGCCCTGATCGCCATGGCGGCCTGCCGCGCAGGCAAAGACGTATACCTGGAAAAACCGATGACTTTCACCATCTACGAAGGCCAGCAATTGTGCAAAGCCGTACGCCGGAACAACCGCATCCTGCAAGTGGGCAGTCAACAGCGGTCGGATGAGGAGTTCATCCATGTAGCCAACCTGATCCGCGAAGGACGGCTCGGTAAAATTTCGCGTGTGAAAGTGCGCGTGGGGGGCCCCCCTAAACCCAATACGCTCGCCGTCGAAGCTATTCCCGCCGGACTGAACTGGGATCTGTGGCAGGGACCGTTGCCGGGAAAAGTCAATTACAACCACGAGCTGAACCCGCCTATTACGCTCGATCCCGAACAAAACGAACAACTCTGGGGAGCATGGCGTTGGTATGAAGGAACGGGCGGCGGCCTGATGACCGACTGGGGAGCGCACATGTTCGACGTGGCACAATGGGCGCTGGGTAAGGATCGTAACGGCCCTGTGGAGATCATTCCTCCCGGACACAGCTACTACGACCACCTCACTTACCTTTACGACAACGGCGTAGTGATGACCGAAGAGCCGTTCGACGGGACGAAGCAAGGTGTTAAATTCTATGGCGACAACGGTTGGATACAGGTATGTCGCGGCGAAGTGCTCGCCTCCGATCCGGTGTTTCTTCCCGATACCCGAACAAAAAACGACGATCTGCCTTACGAGACGCGGATCCCGCACCAGATCAACTTTATCGAATCTGTGCGCTCGCGCATCGACCCGACGGTGCCGGTCGAAATCGGACACAGCTCATGCACGGTCTGCAACCTCGGTAACATCGCATACAAACTGGGGCGCCCCGTCAAATGGAACCCCATCGTCGAGAAATTCATGGACGACCCGGACGCAACCGCACTGCTGCATTACACCTACCGCGACGGCTATTCGCTGGAAGGCTGATATCCGAACCGCTGCGGCGGACAGCAGACACAGCAGCAGGGATACACTCCCTCCCGGCGTCTTCCGCAGTCCCACCCGGAAAAACCGATACTATGCAAACAGGAGGCACTTGTTAAATGCCTCCTGTTTGTTTTTGCATTCAAGCATAACCTAAAAATCGCTATACCTTTCCCGGAATCAACAATTTCTTTTCCGAATATGTCGCCCGCTACGGTTCAAAAAATTGCTCCGTACCAAAAATTCCGTTTTCACGCTACTCGTCTCTCTAAAAACATTCCGGCACACTAAAACATTCCGGCACAACATCCCGCCCCGACCATCGGCCGGTGTGAAAACCGATAACTCTAAAAAAATCAATCAGCGGAGAGTCGATACAACGAATCCACTTATACGAGTCGCTTTTCTCTATACCGCAATACATCAGGACACATTGCACTGAATAGGTAATTCCGTGCAACGGATCGGTCGGCGCCCCGCCAAGCTCCGTCAAAACATGCCCCCGTATAACCTGCACCTTTACTTGCCTTTGGCCTCTGGCAGACTGGACATCCGATGCACACGCATCGCAAACAGCTGTCAACCCCGATAAATAGCTTTACAGATACTCCTTACGAAATACCTGAGACTTATCGGCACCGTTGTTACGCACCAGTACGCCCTGTTCCGAAACCACCTCGAACAGCCATTGTTCGTCAGGGCCGGATTGCACCGAAGAGGACTGTACGACCGCATCGCCGGACATAGCCCCGGCAGCCGTTCCAGATGCGGTTCCGTTCGCCCCGCCGGGCCCCATACCCTGACCGGATCCGGCATCGGGGTCCAGTACCGGCATCTGTTCGGTCAGCGTGGACGGCGGCAACAACAGAGCCAACTCTTCTTCGGCAACGAGCCCCCAGCGGCCTTCACGGTGTTCCGCACTGCCGTCGGCGCCATAATTTTGAAACGAACAGGTGTAATCGCTGCGCAGGTGCAGGACACTGCGGCCCGATCCGTCCTCCGACACATAGATACCGACCATCATCACGCCGGGATTGCAAGCCTGATTATCATCGAACCCCAGCAGAGAGTCGATCACCAATGTCGGAACAAGCCCCTGGCTCTCCTCCGCCGAAGGCATCAGGTCGATATGCCCCCGCAACCGTACATGCACGGGATCACCGACCCCCTGGCTCCGGGCCGTATATTCGCGTTCGGTACGCAGGTAATCGCCCGTTTGCGCCACCGGAAACCGCAGTCCCGTCGCACAATCACGGAACATAGCCGCATCGGCCATATAAGTAAATTCACCCGAAAGGAAATCCATCGGAAGCACCTCCTCCCGATTCGGGGTTTTCGCTGTACAAGCTGCCAATACAGACAAGGCCAATAGTACCATGCAAACTGCCGCAAGGCCGCCCGAACGCCGGAATGCCGGAACGGCTGAAATTTCCGGGCGTACCGAGGAAACCACATATTTTGGACCGCCGGGGACCGTTCGGCCGCCGCGCAGCATTTCTTGGAGTTTCATAACGTTTATTTTACAGGTTTATCATCCCTTGAATTCTACTTGTCCCGGATACCCATCCGTTCGAACAGGGCACGGCTGTCAGGTTCGCGCCCCCGGAACCGCACGTAAAGCGTCATCGGATGCTCTGCGCCTCCCTTTTCCAGGATATTCGTCCTGAATGCTTCCGCCACGTCCGGATTGAAAATACCCCGCTCCCGGAAAAGCGAGAAAGCGTCGGCATCGAGAACTTCCGCCCATTTGTAACCGTAGTAACCCGCCGCATAACCGCCCGAAAAGATATGACCGAAAGCGGTAGCCATGCACTGTCCTGCGACATAAGGCAATAGTTGTGCCTTTCCGATCGCACGCCGCTCAAATTCGGCGACACCACCTTCGACCGGTGCGGTGACCGTATGCCACGCCATGTCGCTGAGCCCGAACGATACCTGCCGGATATGCAAATAGGCCGCCTGAAAATTCTTCGCATCGACGATCTTTTGCACCAAATCGGCGGGAATCTTCTCCCCCGTGCGGTAATGCACGGCCCACAAATCGAGAAACTCTTTTTCGGTTGCCCAATTTTCCATCAGTTGCGACGGCAGTTCGACGAAATCACGGTAAACGTTCGTTCCCGTCAGGGCAGGATAACGGCCGCAGGCCAACATCCCGTGCAACGCATGACCGAACTCGTGGAGCAAGGTCGTCACCTCATTGAAAGTAAGCAGGGAGGGTTGCCGGTCGGTAGGTTTCGTAAAGTTGCACACGATCGAGATCAGCGGACGAATCTCGCAGCCCTGTTCGACATACTGCGGCCGAAACTCGGTCATCCATGCTCCGCCGCGCTTCGAGGCCCGCGGGAAATAATCCATATACAGCACGGCGAGGAATGTTCCGTCGCCGTCGCACACTTCGAATGCCCGCACATCGGGATGATAAACCGGAATGTCCGGATTTTCGTGAAAGGTCAGCCCATAGAGTTTACCCGCCAGCAGGAATGCACCGTGCTGTACGTTCTCAAGCCGGAAATACGGCTTCAACTGCTCCTCGTCGAGCGTATACCGGGCGCGCTTGAGCCGCTCCTGCCAATAGCCGTAGTCCCACGGCATCAGCTCGTAAGCTGCCCCCGCGCTGCGGGCAAAGTCAACCACTTCGCGCACGTCACCGCGTGCCGGGACGATCGCCCGTTCGAGCAGTTCATCGAGAAACTCCCGCACGCGCTGCGGAGTCCGGGCCATCCGTTCTTCCAATACATAATCGGCATAGGTCGGATAGCCCAGCAAATTGGCCAACCGTAACCGCAAAGCCACGATTCGCGTGACAATCTCCGTATTGTCGTACGCATCGCCATAGCAGCGGCTGTTGTATGCCCGCCAAAGCCGTTCCTTAAGCTTCCGGTCGGAAGAGTAGGTCATAAAGGGAACCATACTCGGCGCCTGCAGGGTAATCACCCAGCCGTCGAGACCGCGCTCACGCGCTTCGGCCGCCGCCCCGTCCCGTACCGAAGCGGGCAGCTCGTCCACCTGCCCGGGATCGGTCAGGTGCAGGACAAAGGCGTTTGTTGCCGCGAGCACATTTTGTGTGAATTGCAGACTCAGTTGTGAGAGTTCGGCGGTCAGCGCACGGAAGGTCTCCTTGTCGGCCTCCTCCAATGCGGCGCCGCCACGCGTAAACCCCTTATACGTTTTTTCGAGCAAACTCGTTTGCTCGACAGTCAGTTCCAACGAATCACGGTTGTCATAGACCGCCCGGACGCGCGCAAACAAGACCGGATCAAGGCTTATATCATTGCCGAATGCGGTCAGCAACGGCGAAACCTCCAGTGCGATACGCTGCATCTCATCGTCCGTGCAGGCCTCGTTCAGATTGAAAAATATATTGCCGATATCATCCAACCGCCGCCCACTGAATTCGAGCGCTTCGACCGTATTGGCAAAAGTCGGTTCCCCGGGATTGCCGGCGATGGCGGCTACTTCGGCGCGCGCCTCCCGGAGCGCATGACGGAAAGCCGGCAGATAATGTTCGTTGCGAATCCGGTCGAATGCCGGTGTAGCGTGCGGACCGGGCCAGCGTTGCAGCAACGGATTGCAGGAGAGCGAATCGCAGGGGAGCGAGCCGCCGGAAATAGAATCGTCCGGCGACGCAATATCCGTCGAAGAGCGAGTCGGGGAGGCAGAAGAAATACCGGTACTTCCGTCCTGTTCTCCGGCAGGAGCATTCATGCCTGAAACCGCGGAACCCAGGGCCGCGGTGTATGGGGGATAAAAAGCCATAAACGATTAATATGAGTCGTAAAGATTATCGTAGAAGCTGTTGCGGCGGTCGTACTTCAAGTCTTTGAGCGTAGCTGCCTTCACGCCGATGGTGAAGCTCCAGCTCTTGCGGAAGCCGATTGGAACCCACGAAAAGCTCATCTGCCAGCAATGCAGGTCTCGCGTCAGGGTAAAAGTTCCCGGCGTGAGTTTATTCGCTTCGAAATCGTAACCGCCGTTGAAGGTAAGTCCCCATTTCTGGGTAAGGTTCACGCTACCGTTAAAACCGAGCGTCTGCACAATGCTGCTGCGAATGCCCGTATTCGTATAGCTAAAATTATAATTGAACCCGAAATTCCACGGGATGTTGAAGTTGTAATAGCGTGACGCCATCATCTGCCGCCGCGTATTCGGGTCGATTTCGTTGAAGCCCGGTTGGGCGAACATATCCGTATACTCGGGCGGAACAGCCCCCGTACCGCTGTTGATATCGTTGATCGCAGGCTGCGAATTGCCGGAAGACGGTGAATTGAACGAATAGCCGAACGATGTTTGCACGCTGGTCAGGCGCCCCAGTTTACCCTGTCTGAGCATAAATCTGTTGATCCGTCGGCCGGTTACGGGATCGACCTGATAGGGATCGAGCGTAGCCGTCACGTTCAGTCCGACGTTCTTAAACAGGTTGGTCCGCAAACTCAACGAGAAAGGCGACAGGTTCAGCGAGTCTGCCAAAAAGTTGTAAGACGAGGAGATCATCAGGTTGTCGATCAGTTTGATCTTCCTCACCCCTGTGGTGTCCTTCTTATCGCGCACTTTCATTTCCAAAGTCTGCGAGACGCTGAAGTTCAACGACATGCTCGGTCCGGAACCCGGCACGCCGTAAAGGCCGTTCGCAAAAGGCGAATAGGTCATCATGCGCCCCATAGTATCGCTCTGCACCTGTTTGTAATACCCATAACCGTTTTTGCCGAAATCGGGGGTATAGCTGAAGCTCACCGACGGCGTGATCATGTGGCGGATAGCCTGGATGGCAGCCCCCTTCTTGAACTGGTAGGTACCGTATACCTTCGTCGATGCACTCACCGACATGCTGTAATTATACAGGCGGTAGAATCCCCATGTCGTATCGCTGTCGATCACCTGCTTCGCCACCGGGTCCCACTCTTTGTCTACCTTCTGGAAATACCAGCGCTCCTGATAATTGAACGACGGATTGATATTGAAATACTTGAACAGGTTGAACGAGGTCTGCACCGGAATCTGGTGGTTGATGCCGTTTCGCATCGATTTGAACATCTTCTCCGTAAAAAGATCTTTCTCTTTCACGTTCACGGTATTACCCAACGTACCGGTATACTGCAACGATATTTTCTCATACCAACGCTGCTTGCCCACCGCATCCTTGCGCTGGAACGGGTTGATGCGCGAGACACTCAGCACGATATTCGGGAAAGAGAGCTGGACAGTCGAGTCCCGCGAGTTTTGCGAATGCTGAAGGTTGGTCGACAGCGAGACCTTCGACCAATTGTGCGAATAGGAAATACTCGAGTTGGTCTGGCTGCTGAGGTAGTCGTTCATATTCTGCGCACCGTACTTGCTGTAACCGCTGGTGGAGAAATTGACGCTCGCTGAAAAAGTCGTGTTGGGACGGAATTTGGGGTCCTGCTGGTGCGACCACGTCACCTTGAAATTGTTCTGATTGATGTAATCCGCATCCTCTTTTTCACCGATGATATCTTTCGAAAAACGAACGTCAAACGAGCCGCGATATTTGTAACGCTTGGCGTAACGAGACGCGATATCGGCCTCCCACGAACCCATCGTATAGATACCTCCGGTAATAGCCAAGTCGGCATAATCCTTGAACGACAGGTAATATCCCCCGTCGCGAAGGAAAAATCCTTTGACGACTTCCTCTCCATAGGATGGAATGATAAAACCTGATTTTCGCTCGTTCGACATCGGGAAGAAACCGAAAGGCAACCCGAGGAAATAGATCGGGACATCCTCCATCACCAGATAGGAAGGCCCAAAAACGGATTTTTTACCCGGAATGGTCTTCGATTTAGTCATCGCCATGTAGAAATGCGGGTCTTCGGCATCGCAAGTGGTGTACCGGCCGTTGGCGATGTTGATCGTATTGTCGGGCATCTTCTTCACCTTCATTCCCTTGAGGTATCCCTCCCCTTCCTGTGTCGCGACCCCTTTGATGCGCGCTTTTTTCGAATCGAGATTGTAGGTGATGGTATCCATCGTATAGGAAGTGCCGTTGTCGAGGAATTCGGGACGCGTCGCGGTAATCTTCACCGTATCCCCGGCCTCGGTCGGCTCTTTGAGTTGGACGGTGTCAGGACGCCCGTAAGCGTAGATCTCCTTGTTGTCCATGTTAATGCGCATGAAGTCGGCCTTCAAATTCATCTTCTGATACTTCACATCGCCTTTCTCGTAAATATATACGATCTTTTTTTGTACCTGATAGACCAGCGAGTCTTCGTTCTTACCCGAAATCACATCATCCAGAAAAGGCTTGTGGTAGACGGTATCCGCAGGACGGAGCAATGAATCGGGCACCACTCCCGGAAACAGGCCGTTCCGGCGCAGGGAATCGCTACGCACCAGGCTGTCAGCACGCCGCAATGAATCGGCCCGCAGCAGACTGTCTTTCAGCTTGAGTGAGTCCGGAGACAGCAATGCTGCCGCTCCGGCAGCATTAACAGATATATTTTCAACGCTTTGACCGGCAGAAGGAGACTGTAGGGAAAGAGCCGGTTCCGCCTGCGCGAGGCTTCCCGTGCGGCTGAACACCGTCTGCGAAACCAGCACCATGACAAGGAGAGCGGAAACGATATATTTCGATTTTTTTATGTGCAATTCCCTACAAATATTTAACTTTGCACTATTCTATGCGGAGTCCCGCTTTTCCGCAGCAAAAATAGTTAAAAAAACAGAGTTCCCTAACGTTCGACGCAATGAAAGTTTCAAAACGCCGCCTTTTGGCGCTTCCGATACTTTACCTCGCCGCCCTGCTGTGTTACACCCCTTCCCCGGCCCAGACGGCCCGCGTCGGTATCCGCAAGGTGGTCATCGACCCCGGGCACGGCGGGCAGGACCCAGGATGCTCCTACAAACAATTCAAAGAGAAAGACATCGTCCTGAACGTGGCCTTGCGCCTGGGAGAGCTAATCAAAGATAATTTTTCCGACGTAGAGGTGATCTACACGCGTAAAACCGACGTCTTTATCCCGCTGTACGAACGCGGCAACATCGCGAACAAAGCCGGCGCCGACCTGTTCTTCTCGATCCATGTCAACGCGGCACGCAGCAGTGCGGCCGCCGGAACCGAAACATTCGTCATGGGTGTGGACAAGGCGGGACGCAACCTCGACATCGCGATGAAAGAGAACGACGTCATCACCTTTGAGGACGACTACTCAGCCAAATATCAGGGATATGTGCCCGGATCGTCCGAATCGTTCATCATTTTTTCCCTGATGCAGTACTCCTACCAAGGGCAGAGCCTCACGCTCGCCAATATGGTTCAACGGCAGTACGTGCGCAATACCGCAATGGGCAACCGCGGCGTCAAACAGGCCGGATTCCTCGTGCTGTGGAACGCAGCCATGCCGAGTATCCTCACCGAATTGGGCTTCATCTCCAACGCCGGCGACCGGGCATTGCTCACCACGCGCAGCGGCCAGGAGAAACTGGCGCGCTCTTTGTTCAACGCTTTCAGCGAGTACAAGGCCAAATCGGAAGGACACAGTTCGTGGCAGACGCTAAGTAACGCCTCCACAGCCGAAGACGAAGCGATGGACCGGACGGACGGCGATGCAACGGCAAACGGCACTGGCGGGAGCGCCTCTTCGGGGAATCCAGGCCCAGGATCATCGAATACTAACGGAAACACTTCCTCCCCAGGAGTTTACCCAACACAGGACACCGCTCCGGGCACAAAAGTGGACTACCGCGTACAAATCATGACTTCGGATCGCAAAGTGCCGAAAAATTCATCGCGTTTCGGCCCGTACCGCGGTGAAGTAACGGAAATGATTACGGGCGGAGTGTACAAATATTACGTGGGGTGCGTGGCATCTTACAAAGAAGCGTTATCTTTGCAAAGCAAGTTGCGCAGCCAGTTCAAGGATGCTTTCGTCGTTCCGTTCCTCGGCGACAAACGCATTACGATTGCCGAAGCACGCCGCTTGGAATAATGCGGGGATAGCCCGATACGGACAGACAGGCCTGTTGACCGACCGGAATAAACCCGGACACAGACGGTGATATTCACTCAAAATTGACCCGTTACAGCGGACGGATACCACGCCCCGGAAACACCCGACCAAAAGGACACGAAAACCGACAAATGAAAAACCGATGAAAAAACTGAGATTCAGCCGTGAATTCAAAATAGGCTTTTTCGGAGTAGCCATGCTCGCCCTGCTTTACTGGGGCGTCAATTTCCTCAAAAGCAAAGACCTCTTCACCTCGACACGCGACTATTATGCCGTCTACGATCAGGTCAACGGCCTGCAACCTTCGGCATCGATCGTCATCAAAGGCTTCAAGGTAGGTACCGTCAGCACCATGAGTTACGACCCCGAACAATCGCAGAATGTGGTCGTAGCCTTTGCGATCAAAGCGAAATACCCCATTCCGAAAGATTCGAAAGCACTCATTTTCAGCGACGGCATCATGGGCGGCAAAGCCATCGAAATCGTTCCGGGCTCCTCGCCGGAATTGCTCCAGCCGGGCGATACGCTTTACTCGGAGATCAACAAAGGTTTCCTCGAAACGGCAGGCAGCGAGTTCGAGTTTATCAAACAGCGAGCGAACGACGTCATTTCACGACTGACCGTTACGCTCGACAACCTCAATGCGATCCTGGCCGACAACCGCGCCGGACTGAATACGACGGTCAACAACATGGCCTCGATTACAGGCAACATCAATGATTTGATGGTTAGCGAAAAGGGTTCGTTGCGCAATATCATCGCCAACCTCAATTCTCTCTCGCAAACGCTCAAAAGCAAAGAGGGCCAAATCGGCCATATCCTGACCAACGTCGACAAGTTCACCGACTCGCTGAGCAAATCGCAGTTCCCGACCGCCATCGCAGAAATGACCGTAACGCTCAACCGGCTCAACACCACGCTCGACAAAGTCAACAACGGCGAAGGAACGGTAGGCAAATTCGTCAACGACCAGGCATTGTACGACTCGCTGGTCGATGCGTCCGCAAACCTTTCGGCGCTGCTTTACGACATCAAGGCGCATCCGAAACGCTACATCAATATTTCGGTCTTCGGGGGCGGCCGCAACCGGGATTAAATACCCTATGATTTACCCAGAAAATTTCGAATCCAAAATAGGCTTCGACCGCATCCGCAACCAGATTGCAGTGCTGTGTATCACTGACGGCGCGCGGGAAAAACTATCCGGACTGCACTTCAGCACTTCGCGCGAAGAGATTGTACGCCTGCTCGAAGAGACTTTCGAGATGCGCACGATTTTGATGCTCGAAAGCGATTTTCCGGAAAGCAATTACGTCGATACCGCCCTTTTTCTCAAAAAAGCTGAAGTCACGGGAGCCTTCCTGGAGACCGGCGAAATCCTTACGCTGCGCAAGGGCCTTACCGCCGCCTACGAACTGGTGCGGTTCTTCGGCAGCGATTCCGGAGCCAAATACCCGCGCCTGCGGGCACTGAGCCGCGACGTACAGGGATTCCCCGAAATCATCAACCACATCGACTCGATCATCGACCGCTTCGGCAAGGTCAAGGACAGTGCGTCGCCGGAACTCTACACCGTCCGCCGCTCTATCCGCGAGCGGGAAGGACAGATTTCGCGCCGCCTGCAACAGATCATGTCGCAGGCACAGGCCGCCGGGTTGGTCGATGCCGATGCATCGGTTTCGATCCGTGAAGGGCGTGCCGTGATTCCGGTCAGCGCCGCAAATAAAAGAAAAATCAAAGGTTTCGTCCACGACGAATCGGCTACCGGCAAAACGGTTTATATCGAGCCTGTCGAGGTCGTCGAAATCAACAACGAGCTCAAAGAGCTGGAATACGAAGAGCGCCGTGAAGTGGTGCGCGTACTGGTGCGCTTCACCGAGATGCTGCGTCCCGAACTGCCGGGCATCGCGGCATCGGGCGATTACCTCACGACGATGGACCTGATCCGGGCCAAAGCCCGTTTTGCACTCGACAACGACTGCACGATGCCGATCGTCGAGGAGGGCAGCTCGATCCTGCTGAAAAACGCACGACACACCCTGTTGGCGCAAACCCTGCGCAAAGAGGGCAAAAGTGTCGTTCCGCTCGATCTGGTACTCACCCCGCAAAAGCACATTCTCGTTATCTCGGGGCCGAATGCGGGCGGCAAGTCGGTGTGCCTCAAAACTGTGGGCCTTTTGCAATACATGATGCAGTGCGGCCTGCTGGTTTCGGCCTCAGAGAACTCCGAGATGGGAATCTTCCGCAGTATTTTCATCGACATCGGAGATGAGCAATCGATCGACAACGACCTGAGCACCTACAGTTCGCACCTGCTGAACATGAAGAACATCCTGCGCCATGCCGACAACCGTTCGCTGATCCTGATCGACGAATTCGGCACCGGCACCGAGCCTATCATCGGCGGAGCGATCGCCGAAGCGGTCCTCGAACAACTGGACGCGAAGGGATGTTTCGGAGTGATCACCACCCACTATTCGAACATCAAATACTACGCGAGCAACGCACAAGGCATCCTCAACGGTGCAATGACTTTCGACGTGCAGAACATCCAGCCGCTTTTCCGGCTCGAAACCGGCAAGCCGGGCAGCTCGTTCGCCGTCGAAATCGCACGTAAGATCGGCCTGCCCGACGAGATCATCCGCTCCGCCTCCGAGAAGGCGGGTTCGGACCACATCAATATCGAGCGCCAGCTGCGCGAGATCGCACGCGACCGCCGCTACTGGGAACAGAAACGCGACAAGATACACCAAACCGAAAAACGGGTCGACGAACTGGCCGAAAAGTACAAGACTGAGCTAGAGACGATCAAGGCCGAGCGGAACCGCCTGCTCAAAGAGGCAAAGGCACAGGCCCAGCAGATCACGGCCGAGGCTAACCGCCAGATCGAAAACACGATCCGCGTGATCCGCGAATCACAAGCCGACAAAGAGCAGACACGGCTGGTGCGGCGTAAAATCGAGCAATACAAAGATTCGCTGGAGCAGGCTCCGGCCGACGACGGTGCCATCGACCGCAAGATCGAACAGCTCCGCGCCCGCGAACAGCGACGTGCCGAACGCAAAGCCAATGCTGCAACGCAGGAAGCGCCCGAGCAAAAAGCCGATCTCGTTAAACCCAAAACCATCGAACCCGGCGTGAAAGTCCGTATCCAGGGACAGGATGCGGTAGGTGAAGTACTCGAGCTGACGGGCAAAAAAGCGATCGTCGGCTTCGGCCAGATCCGTACGACTATCGACCTGAAACGGCTCGAAGCCATCTCGAACTCCGAATACAAAAAGGTTACGCGAAGCCTGCGGCCCACGACGGCGTCGTCCGCCTCATACGACACCGCCGAGCGCCGCGTGCACTTCAGCCAGCAGATCGACGTACGGGGCATGCGTGCTTCCGAAGCCCTCGACGCGACGCAGGAATTTATCGACGACGCCATCATGCTCGGCTTCTCCGAAGTGCGCATCCTGCACGGCAAAGGCACCGGCGCACTGAAAGAAGAAATCCGCAAATACCTGCGTACGGTCGATTTGGTCGCCAGCGCCAAGGACGAACACGAAGAGTCGGGCGGCGCAGGCATCACCGTCGTTCGGCTCGAACTGTAATTCACGGCATCCGGTAACGTGGCGAAAATGCGGTGAGAATGCGGTCAAACCATTCTCCACTTGAAAACATGTTCGTCACCATGCATCCGGATTTTCATGAAAGCGCTTGCCTCTTTGCGGTAAAAACGGCTGAAAAAGCCCGGCGCATCTTTTCTCCGCATCCAAAAAATCGCTTACTTTGTATCGACCAAGAGTAACAGAATCATGACCTACCGTTTAGAGGAGATCGCTTCGATAACCGGAAGTACGCTGACGGGCCGGGACTGCCGGATCGAACGCGTCATCACCGACAGCCGAAACCCATACGATCCTGCCGCAACGCTGTTCGTTGCGATACGGGGCAACAACCACGACGGACATGCCTTCATCCGCAGCCTGTACGCTGGCGGCGTCCGCGCATTCCTGACCGACACCGACATCGATACCGCCGCCTATCCCGAGGCGGGATTCGTTCGGTGCCCCGATTCCGTCGCCGCACTCCAACGCCTCGCCACATACCACCGCAACCGATTCCGGGGTACGGTCGTTGCCATCACCGGCAGCAACGGCAAAACGGTTACCAAAGAGTGGATCGCACAACTCTGCCCACCGGGTGTGAAACTGTTTCGCAGCCCGCGCAGCTACAACTCTCAAATCGGCGTAGCGCTCTCGCTGCTGATGCTCGACGGGGACGAACGACTTGCCATTATCGAAGCCGGCATTTCGGAACCGGGCGAGATGGAGCGGCTCGAACGAATGATCCGTCCCGACGTGGGAATTTTCACGAATCTCGGCGATGCGCACCAGGAGCACTTCTCTGACCTTGGACAGAAACTCAATGAAAAGCTAATCCTTTTCCGGCAGGCGCAAACCATCATTTACAACGCCAGCGACCCCACCGTCGCGCAGCGCATCCGCGAACTATACGGAGACCGTCAACTGGCGGGTGTCACACCCCAAAGCTACGATCTCAGCACATTGCCTTTTTCCGACGGTGCTTCGCGGGAAAATGCCGCCGAAGCCATCGCATTTTATGACGTTTTGGGGTTCGACCGGCAACCCGTTCTCGTTTCGCTACCCACCCTGCAAAGCGTCGCAATGCGCATGGAACTCAAGGAGGGCATCAGCGGCTGCAAACTGGTCAACGACAGCTACAACTCGGATATCAACTCGCTGGCTCTCTCCCTCGACTATCTCGTTTCGGTAGCCGGCGGACAACCCAAGATCCTGATCCTGTCCGATATCCGGCAAAGCGGATTACCTGCGGAAAAGCTCTACGAACAAGTGGCAGCATTGCTGCGCACCAAAGGAATCGATACGCTGATCGGAATCGGGGAAGAGATCGTCCAGCATGCGGCGTCATTCGGCTGCGACAAAGCGTTCTACCGCAATACGGATGAATTCTTGCGTAGCTATAACCGCACGCAGTTCGTAAACAAAAGCATCCTGCTCAAAGGCAGCCGTGCGTTCGGCTTCGAGAAAATCAGCCATGCGCTCGAACAGCGCACGCATACGACCGTACTGGAGGTGAATCTCGACAACATGATTCACAACCTCAACTATTTCCGGTCTCTGCTCGATCCGGGCGTACGCATCATGATCATGGACAAAGCCTCGGGTTACGGCACCGGCACCTACGAAGTAGCCAGCATGCTCCAGCACCAGGGGGTCAGCTTTCTCGCCGTGGCATTCGCCGACGAAGGGGTGACGCTGCGCGAGGCGGGCATCACGATGCCGGTCGTCGTGCTGAATGCCGATTCGGACAGTTTCGAAATCATGATCGATTACGGGCTCGAACCGGAGATTTACAGTTTTTCATCGCTCGAAGCTTTTTCTCAGGCCGTGCGGCGGCACGGCGAAACCCGTTACCCGATCCACCTGAAACTCGATACCGGGATGCACCGCCTCGGTTTCACCGAAAGCGACATCGACGGTGTGGTCGCCGCACTGCGGAACCAACGCACCCTGTACATCCGCTCGGTGTTCACGCATCTGGCCGGCAGCGACGAAGAGCGCCACAACGATTTCACGCGCGAACAAATCGCACGCTATACGGCCATGAGCGACCGGCTGCTGGAAGCATTCCCCGGCGAACACATCATCCGCCATGTCTGCAACACGGCCGGTATCGAACGCTTTCCCGAAGCACAGTTCGACATGGTACGGCTGGGAGTCGGCCTGTACGGAATCAGTTTTGCACACCAGGAACAGCTGTTGCCCGTCAGCACACTGCGCAGCCGCATCGTGCAAATCAAAGAATTACAACCGGGGGAAACGGTCGGCTACGGTCGCTGGGGCATAATCGACCGGCCGACACGGACGGCTACCGTACCCATCGGCTATGCCGACGGACTGGACCGCCACCTGAGCCGCGGAGCATGGAGTATGCTGGTGAACGGGCGACCCGCGCCGATCATCGGCAACATCTGTATGGACACCTGCATGCTGGACATTACCGGTATAGATGCCCGAGAAGGCGATCCGGTAACGATTTTCGGCGCTGAACCGGGCAATACCGTCAGCGACATGGCCGCCGTCCTGAAAACGATCCCTTACGAAATCATGACCAGCATTTCGACCCGCGTCAAACGGGTGTATACCAAAGAGTGAAAGATGGCCAAAGGCAAATTATACCTGATTCCCACCCCCATCGGCGACCGGCCGGTATGGGACGTATTGCCCGCAAGCAACCGGACGGTAATCGACTCGATCGACTACTTTATCGTCGAGGATATCCGTTCGGCGCGCCGTTTCCTAAGCAAGGCAGGCATCTCCCGGCCCATTGATTCCCTGCGCTTCGCCGAACTGAACGAACACACCGCGCCGGCAGAGGTTTCGGCTCTGTTTGCCCCGCTGTTAACGGGAACCGATGCCGGCGTCCTTTCCGAAGCGGGATTACCGGGTGTGGCTGACCCGGGGGCCGACGCGGTCGCACTGGCGCACATACACGGCATCGAAGTGGTTCCGTTGGTAGGTCCTTCATCGATCCTGCTGGCCCTGATGGCCTCGGGCCTCAACGGCCAGTCGTTCGCTTTCAACGGCTACCTGCCGATCCGGCAGCCCGACCGCAACAAAGCTATCCGCCATTTCGAGGCCCGGGCGCAAAGCGAACACCAATCGCAGATTTTCATCGAAGCACCGTACCGCAACCTGAAACTGTACGAAGATTTCTGTACCGCCTGCCGTCCGCAGACACGCCTGACCATAGCGGCCGATCTGTTGCAACCCGATCAACTGATCCGTACCCGGACCATCGGACAATGGCGTAAAGAACAAAAGCCGGACATTCAAAAACGTCCGGCCATCTTTATTCTCGGTTGACCTATTCCCGGCAGATCAAAAGCTGCCCAAAGCCGTTGCCTATACCCTATCCCGCACCAAGCACGGGACCATGCCCCGCAAGCCATCCGAACAAACCAATTCTAAGGATCATTCAACAACCTTGCGGCGATCCCCTGCCGAACCCAAGTCCAACAAGGCTTCCGCCGTAATACGGTCTATCGGCGTCGTAATCTTGATGTTGGAATACTCTCCTTCACACAAATAAACACGGCCACCGGCCCATTCGACCACACTCGCGTCATCGGTAAACTGACGGCGGTAAGGCTGTCGGTACGCCTTCATCAACAACGATGTATGAAAAACCTGCGGCGTCTGCACAATCCGGTAACGGCTCCGGTCCACGATGCAGCTTCCTTCCCGGCCCACTTCCCTGAGCGAATCGGTAGGCGTCACCACCGGCACCACGGCACCGAACTCTTCGGCATCGGCTACCGCGCGCCGGATCAGCCCGGCACTGACCAACGGACGTACACCGTCATGGATGGCGACCAAATCCGCATCGCCTACCAGTTTCAGTCCGTTATGCACGGAATCGAAGCGGGTCTCTCCCCCTTCGCAGACCAAATGCTGCACAGAAAAGCCGTGATCCTCGCACAAGGTCTGCCAATAAGCCGTCCGGCTGCGCGGCAATACCAAAATAATGCGGCACCCAGGCAGGGCTCCGGCAAAACGCTCGATCGTATGCATCAGGATCGGTCGGCCTTTCAACGGCAGGAATTGTTTGGGCAGCGCAGCTCCCATGCGGACGCCGCTGCCGCCCGCGACGATAATTACAGCTGTCGGTATCATGCTTTTCTTTTTTTATCGGTCAGGTATTGCATTACCACGCGCCGCAGCGTCTCATCCAGCGGGGTATATTGCAGGCCGGTTACCCGGCAAACGAATGTTCCGTCGTAATAGGTCTTGTCCGCCGCACTGGCCACCAGCGCATCGGTAAACCTCGGCCCCAACCGCCCCAATCTATTGAGCTGTTCGCCGCACCGGGCCGCAAACGTCAGCACGCCGCGACTTACGGGAATAAAGGGGGGGCACCGCCCGGCAACCGCCGCCACAGTCGTCAGTATCTCCTTAAAAGAGAGGTTTCCGCCCGAAAGGATAAAGCGCCGGCCGACCGCCTCATCGGAAGTGGCCAACAACACCATCGCCCGAGCCACATCCCGTACGTCGACATATCCTTTGACTCCGGGAGGATATCCTACTACGCCCCACGAAGTCAGCGCTTTAATCAACAGTCCGCTGCCGCTGTTCCAATCCGTTTCGCCGAGAATGATCGCAGGATTGACGATTACTGTCCGCAAACCTCGTAAAGCAATGCGGCGCACGGCGCTTTCGGCATAGAATTTACTGATGCTGTAAGGAGAACGGCCTTCGAGAGTCGTCAATTCGCAGGCTTCCGTCACCAGTTCAGTTCCCGGAGCCGGTCCTCCCAATGCAGCGATAGAGCTGACATATACGAGCAACCCCACGCCGCATTCCAAGCAGGCGTCGGCTACCTGTGTCGCAATTTCAGTATTGGCCGCCACAATGTCGCCCTCCTCCTGAGGATCGAACGACACGCGGGCCGCACAATGAAAAACCACATCGGCCCCCCGCAAAGCGTCGGCCAGTTCCAGCGGATTATTCAAAGCGGCCTCATAACGCTCCAGCCGGCCGGCTTCAACCGCTGTGCCCATGCGCTGCAACGTCGCATCGAGCCGGTCGAAACGGCTTCCCTCGCGCACCAAAAGCCGCACCCGGCAATCCTGCCGCAGCAATTCGGCAACCAGGTGGCTCCCGACCAGACCCGTACCTCCGGTCACGACGATCCGTTTACCGGTTAATGTACGCTGTCCCGTTGTATTCGATTCCGTTCCTCTACTCATTTCTTCATTCCTGTCGATCTCTCGTTACCCGATTTTCTCGTTGCAATCGGCTTCCCAAATCATTTTTTTACCGAAGCCGAGACGGTTATCGGTCAATTTCAGGTAATCGGGCGCGATCGCCCACATCTCCAAATCCATTGCCGCTACATACGGGAAACGCAACATATAGGCTTTTTTAACTGCCGCAAGTTCCTTGCCGCAGGGACGGTACATCCGGCCCCTCACTTGCAATCCCTGCACTTTGCCGACGAGCTTCGTCTCCAAAACCACCGCCGCAGCCACCCGCGCATTGCGCTGCAACTGGGCCACATGCCACGTATTCCCGGCCGAAGTCACGGCAAAAAGGTTCTGTTCGGGCAAATATGCGTAAAACAGCGATGAACAGTGCGGCACATCATCCACCGTCGTCGCCAGCGTCAGCACATGATGCCGCCCGATGAACCGGACAATCCGTTCATCCACGGGAACGGTCGCATGGAAATCGTTACCCGTTCCGCCCCTCACGGAACCGGCACAACCAACAGAACGGCCAGAACCGATAAGATAAGCGAGGCCGTCCTCCCCGGAAGAACCGGCAGGCGCGACAGGAGAGGATGCGTCGGAAAGGCCGGCAGTGCCGGCAATTCCACAGGGATCGTCAAGATTTATTTTTTCGCCGCAGGAGCAGCCGGTTTCGCAGGAGTGTCCTTGTCCGGTGCCGGTGCCACCGGAGCCGCGGTATTCGGTATCGCTTTGCATAAAGAATCCAGTTCGAGGGAGGTTACTTTAAGGCTGTCGGCCACATCGCCGCTGAGTTCGGCCATAATCCGTTCCTTGACCACATTGAATGCCGTACGGTTACCCTGGCGGATCGGTTCGGCCGGTTCCGACGGCACTTTCAGCGGGTCGATCGGCGTCGAACCCCGCCAAATACGGAAATCGAGGTGCGGGCCGGTTGCCAGACCGGTCGCGCCGACATAGCCGATCAGGTCCCCCTGTTTCACACGCGTGCCTTTCGAGATACCCTTCGCATAAGCTTTCAGGTGCAGGTAGCCCGAAGTCAACGACCCGACATTATGTTTAATTTTCAGCGTATTACCGCCACCACCGCTCCAACCCTTGTAAATCACGACGCCATCGCCGATCGCGTGCACCGGAGTCCCCGACGGAGCGGCATAATCGACCCCGTGGTGCGGGCGCCGGATGCGCAGCACCGGATGCAGACGCGAATTCGAAAAACGCGAGCTGATGCGCGAGAATTTCAGCGGGGCTTTGAGCAGAGCTTTGCGCAGGCTATTACCGTTTTCGTCCCAATAACCCAATTTTCCATCCTGCAAGAACGGAATCGCATAATAGGTTTTGCCTCCATGCTCGAAACGCGCGCCCCAAATCGCCCCAAGGCCGACATTCGTGCTGTCGACATATTTTTGGTCGTAAATTACCGTAAAATTATCCTCGGGCTGTAGCGCGAAAAAGTCGATGGTCCAGGCATAAATCTCCGACAATTCCATCGCCAATGCAGGACTCATATCATTGTCCGTCATGCTTTTCCACAGCGAACTGGTAATCGAGGCACTGCGTTTCTGCCGCTGGACGGTCACATCCTTGGCAGCTTTGTGTACACGAATGCTGTCCGTCAGGTCGATTACCAGGTAATCGGTCGTCGTAGCCTCGTAAACGAAATAGGCCAGTTTTTTGGGCCCGACCGAATCGCGGGTCTGGAATACCACATACGGATGCCCCGCACGCAGGTTGCGCATACTGAATACCGGTTCCGCCACACGGGCGATCGAATCGACCTTACCGGGACCTATCCCGTAGCGCCCCAGAAGCGCACCGATGGTCTCGCCGCTCGCGAACTCGCCTTCCGTGATATCGTACTTGCCTTTTTCAATGCCATAGAGCAATTCCACGGGCTCCTCCACGACCACGATCTCTCCTTCCGAAGAGCTTCCGTTCCAGCACACCAGCCATACGACAATGCCAATAACCACCACAAGCCCGACCGTAGCGGGCAGCCAAATTTTGCGTGAAATCTTCATGTTCGTAAAGATACCCCCCGACCGGAAAAGAGAAAAGTCCCGAAGACGGGACTTATTATCTTTTTATCAACATCAGGCACCTTTGCAACACATAAAAGACGATTCAACAGAGCGTTTCGGTAGCGGAGGCAGGTAGGGACCGGGCCGTTTACAACTTGTTGCTGCCGAATTTCTGTTTGATCCAACGCGGGAAGATGATCGCACCCGCCACCAGGTAGGGATAGTACGTCACCAACCGCCACAGCACCGCGATCAACGTTGCCGCACCGAGCTGCATCGCCACTGGCACCTCGATCAGGTCGCGGCAGTAGGTCGAAAAGATGTATTCGGCGAATCCGCTGCCGCCAGGAGTAGGCATCACCAGCATCATGATCCACATCACCAGTTGCCGGGCAAAGAGCAGGAACTGGTCGCTGACCGAGAAGAAGGCCATAATCAGCGCATTGGCTACCAGATACCGCGAACTCCAGGACAGGAAAGTCGAAGAGCAGGCTTTCAACCAGAATTTCCATCCGGCGCGTTTGATTTCATGCGATGAAAGCACGATATCGGTCCCGACCCGCTCGACAGCCCGGTACCAACGGTGCAGCCAGCGCAATTTGAAAATTTTGAGCAACATCCATTTCAATCCGCGCGGATTGACGAACAGCCCGTACGAAAGCACACAGACGAAAGCCAGCTTGAGGAAATAGCCGACCAGTGCGAAGGTCATCAGCCCGCGCGCGACGATTCCGGCATGTGCCGTAATGTCGAACAGCCGGTCGACACCGACGAGAAGCATCAGCAACGGGAACATGACGATGAAATAGATCTCGTCGAGAAACGAGGTCAGCATAACGATGGCCGAACTGCGGCCGAGACTGATGCCCTCCTTGTGCACGTAAATGATCGCCACGCTGGTACCTCCGACGGCAGAAGGGGTGATGGCCGATGTGAACTCCCAGAGCATGATAACCCGGAACGACTGCAGCCACGAGAGCTGTCCCCCGCTCAACACCCGGATGCGGATGATGTAGCCGATATCACGCCCGAACATGAAAAACACCGCGAGACAGAGCCATCCGACCGTCGCCCACGAGAAACGGATATCGGCGAACACTTCGGGATTGAAATCCCGCCAGAGCATCCATCCCACTACGGCCAGCCCGATCAGGATCGGATAGATCGCATTGCCGATCTTAATCTTGCCGAGCGGCCCTCCACCGGCCTGTTTCTGATTCGACATAGTGAGCAGTAGTAGGTAATTATGCTATCAATTTCCGATATTCGTTACTCTTCCCCGTGGTTTTATCCCTCTTGTCCGTTCCCTTCCGCATCCACGAACTTATACAATTTATCGCCCCTGTGGATCGGCGCAGGTACTTTAACCGAACAAAAAACACCCTGCGGCGCTTGCTGCACATTTTGTTCATCGACACGAATCTCCCCGGTCGGAAATTCCAGCACCCCGGTGGTCTCACCCACCAGGAAGGTCTCGTCGCCGACACGGAGCGGCGCGGCCTCGACCTGGATTTCAGCCACGCCGATACGTTTGAAATAGTTGGTGACTTTACCCACGTACACTTTCCGTTTGGTCGCCGCTGAACCGTATACCGCACTCCATTCGTCGATCCGGGCTCCCATGTAGTACCCTCCCCAGAATCCCCGGTTGAAAACGGTCGCCAGGCGCTCTTTCAATGCCCTCGCCCGCTCAGGGGTATAGCTTCCCGCCTCGATCATGCACAACGCCTCGTCATAACTCTCGACGACCCGTTTGACATATTCGGCAGAACGGGCGCGCCCCTCGATTTTCAGTACGCGCACGCCCGCTCCAAGAAACTTATCGAGGAAATCGATTGTGCACAAATCTTTCGGCGACATGATATAATGATTGTCGATCACCAGCTCGGTGCCGCTGTCGCGGTCGCGCACCTCGTACGAACGGCGGCAAAGCTGGCGGCAGGCACCCCGGTTGGCCGAACACCCTGTGTCGTGCAGGCTCAGGTAACATTTGCCCGATATAGCCATGCACAGGGCACCGTGCGCAAACATCTCGATCCGGACCGGTTCTCCTCCCGGACCGCAAATATTCCGCTCACGGATACCGTCGTAAATAGCCCGCACCTGCGGAATGGTCAACTCGCGTGCCAGCACCATCACATCTGCGAATTGGGCGTAAAAAGCGACCGATTCCAGATTCGACAGGTTCAACTGCGTAGAGATATGCACTTCAAGGCCGATCGACCGGGCATAAAGGATACCCGCCTGATCCGAAACGATCACGGCGGACACTCCCTCGGTCCTGGCCCGATCCATCGTTTGCCGCATGGCAGGCAGATCCGCGTCGTAAAGCAGCGTATTGACAGCCAGATACGTTTTAACGTTATGCCGACGGGCAATGGACACGATACGCGCGAGATCGTCCAATGTAAAATTCGCGGCCGAACGCGAGCGCATATTCAACTGCCCGACGCCGAAATAGACCGAATCGGCCCCGGCATCAATGGCGGCCCGCAGCGACTCATACGAGCCGACCGGCGCCATAATCTCTATATCCTTGCGTTTGAAACTCATTTTCATCCATTCTCTGTTCCGCGGGAACGGCTGAAGCCGTATACCGAAACAAGCCCGGCTCCCTCCGCTTTCCCTATCCATCCGGGGCAGCGGACAAACCGGTGAAACGTGCTATTTCCGCCGTCCTTGCAATTCGGCAGTCAGCTCCCGCAACGGCTTCAACCGGTCGGGAGCCACCTCGAGCGCATCGAGCGCCAGATTCGCATCGGCGAAATAGGCCGCCACGGCCTTTTCGGTCAGCTCTCGAATGCCAAGCCGGTCGTAAATCGCCCTGACCCGTGCTATTTTTTCTGCCGGAACGATTGTGCGGTCCGACAGCAGTTCCAGCAGACTGCGGCGTGCCGGTTCATCGGCCCGTGCAAGCGCATTGGTCAGCAGGAAGGTCTTCTTACCTTCGAGGATGTCCCCGCCCACCGGTTTGCCGAACTCATCCGAATCGGCATACGTATCGAGCAGGTCGTCCTGCAACTGGAAGGCGAGTCCGATACTGATCCCGTATTTATACAACAGGTCGGTCGCCATATCGCTCCCACCGCCGCAAATGGCGCCGAGCTTCAACGCGCCGGCCAGCAACACCGCCGTTTTCAGTTCGATCATGCGCAAATATTCCGCCACCGACACATCGGTTCTCTTCTCGAAATCCATGTCGTACTGCTGCCCCTCGCACACGCCGACAGCCACTTCGTTAAAAACCGTCAACAACCGGGGCAGCGACTTTTCGTCACAACCGGCCAGCAACCGGTAGGTATAAATCAGCATCGCATCGCCCGAAAGGATAGCCGTATTATCGTTCCATTTCTTGTGCACCGAGGGCTTCCCGCGCCGCGTATCGGCATTATCCATGATGTCGTCGTGCAGCAACGTGAAGTTGTGAAACACTTCGACGGCGAGTGCAGCGGGTTTGGCTGCCGTGACCGCCTCTTGAAACAGGTTGCAGGCCATCAGCACGAGTGCGGGGCGGATACGCTTACCGCCCGCCCCGAGGGCGTAACGGATCGGTTCATACAGTCCCGCGGGCCGGGCCGGATAAGGCAACTGGGCGAGTTCCCGCTCGCTCATCGCAATCAGTTCGTGCAGCGAATACATACATTTGTCAGGTTATATCCCCGTCGGACGGGGGTTTGCAAAGTTAAAAAAAATAAACCGTTTCGGATTATTTCTATTGCCGGGCCCGATTTTTTTATTACTTTTGATTATCTGTTTAATAAAATAATTTAAAAACTACACATTGACTCAATCATGAAAAAAGTAGCTGTCGGCGTAGATATCGGGGGGACGAACTCCGTTTACGGATTGGTGGACGAAGCGGGTGAGATCATCTGCGAAGGGGCGTTCCCCACGCGCAATTACCCCGATTTCGATCAATATATCGAGGAACTCTACATCGGAATCCAGGACCTGCTCAAACGGGCCGGCGACGAAGTGGAGCTGGTGGGTATCGGTATCGGCGCCCCGAACGGCAACTACTATACCGGCACAATCGAGTTCGCACCGAACCTCGTCTGGAAGGGCGTGCTGAATATCGTCGAGAAGATGAAGCGCTTTTTCCCCACCGTTCCGGTCATCATCACCAACGACGCGAATGCGGCAGCCGTAGGTGAAATGGTCTACGGCGGTGCGAAGGGCATGAAAGATTTCCTGGTGGTCACCCTCGGTACCGGATTGGGCAGCGGTTTCGTCGCAAACGGCAAGCTGATCTACGGCCACGACGGATTCGCCGGCGAGCTGGGCCACGTAGTGGTCAACAAAACCGGACGCATCTGCGGTTGCGGACGCAAAGGATGTCTCGAAACCTACGCATCGGCCACCGGCATCAAGCGTACGGTGTTCAAGCTGCTTGCAGACCACACCGACGACAGCGAATTCCGCCGGGTTACCTACGACGACCTGACGGCAGAGATGATTACCAAGGCAGCCCTCAACGGCGACCCGATTGCAATCGAAGCTTACGAATACACCGGCAAACTGCTCGGTGAAGCGCTGGCCGACGCCGTAGCCATCACCAGCCCCGAGGCGATCTTCCTGTTCGGCGGCCTGGCCAAGGCGGGCAAGTATATCTTCGAACCGACCAAGAAATACATGGAACAAAACCTGTTGGCGATTTTCCGCAACAAGGTGAAACTGCTGCCTTCGGGCATCGACGGTAAAAACGCTGCGGTACTGGGTGCTTCGGCCCTCGTATGGCAGAGCCTTCAGGAAGCACAGGAGGCCAAGGAGAGAAAAGCGCGGGGTTGCTAACAGCGCTGCCCTTTTCCGTCACACAAGGCCGTCCGATGTGACGGCCTTGTTTTTGCAGGAGATACGTTCTGCGTCCGTTTTTACGTTATCCATAACGAAGACTCAAACGCAACACGATAAACCAAAATATAGCACGGCAAAACCAAACGATATGAAAAGCGTACAGCAATCGCTGCTCGAGCGCCGGACGATCCGCCGCTACGAGCGCATGAAAGTGGAACCCGAAAAGATGCAACAAATCTACGATGCGATCCGCAATACCCCGACCAGTTACAACGGCCAGCAATTCTCGGTGATCGCCGTAGACGACCAGCAACTCAAAGAGCAGTTGTACGAAATCACGAACCAGAAACAGATCAAGACCTGTTCGCACTTTCTGGTTTTCTGCATCGATTACCACAAACTGCGCGTGGCAGCCGGACTGCACGGCGAACAAACGCCGCCCTTCGAAAGCACCATTGACGGCTATACGGTGGGCGTGATCGACGCGTCCCTGGCCATGATGAGCGCCGTGACGGTGGCCGAATCGCTCGGACTCGGTTGCTGCTGCATCGGTTACACCCGCACGGCGGATCCGCGGCGAATCTCCGACCTGCTGCTGCTGCCCGAAGGGGTTTCGATCGTCTGCGGCCTGGCTATCGGCTATCCGCGTGAAATGCCCGACCTGAAACCGAAGCTGCCCCAACCGGCTGTCATCCACACGAACCACTATTCGGCCGACGAAGAGCTGAAGCCGCTGCTGGCCGAATACGACGAGCGTATCACCGAATACAACCGGACCCGTTCGGGCGACCAGACGACCAACGACTGGTCGGGGCACATCGCCGATTACCACCGCCATTCGATGGAGCACGGCATCGCCGGCTATCTCCGCGAGCAGATCGGATTAAAATCGGAATAAGGAAAGCTGGGAAAATCAGCCGTCTGGAAACGAGGATCTAATACCTTCCCCCCGGTTTTAGGACCCTATCCTTCATCGTATGACGATCCGGACGATGCGAAAGATCAAAGGCATCGACTTTTACCGGTCGATGCCTTTCCCTTTTCTGCACTAAATATTTCGGGCCGATTTCGGCTCGGCGACTTTTCCTATTCCAAAGGACGCATACCCGCCGCGTCTGGCGGGATACGTTTGCATTTACCGGCAAGGTGTTCGATGTCGAACCGCAACACCACCGTCCGTCGAAACGACGCAGCGATATACTTCTCCCCTATTTCAGCATATTCGGGACTGTACTTGCGTATCAGCAGGCGCAGGGCGTGGAGCCGTTCCTCATCGGCGCCCACGACGACAATCCGGCCGAACAAATGCACGCTTTCATAAGCAGTACTGAACTGGCGCGGAATCACCCGGGTCCGGTCCACGACGCAAAAACTCACGCGGTCATTTTCTCGGATCGCGTCGAGCTTTTCCCCTTCGGGCGCACAATGGAAATAGATCCTATCCCCGTCCGCAACATAACTCATCGGCAAGCCGTATCCGTACCCGCCGACGCCGCACATCGCCAGAAAACCGTATTCGCCCCGATCCAACAACTCCCTCGCTGCCGCCTCATCCCACACCCGGTCTTTGCGGCGGATCGCTCTGAATTTTTCCATTATACCGATTTTGGCCAAATATAACAATAGATCCCCGCAAAAGCAGGGATCTATCACCATTTAATTTCAGGTATTTTCCCGAAACGAAGTATTCTTGGAAAATCAATAATTCAGCTTGATCGATTTCACGAACAGTTCCGAATCCTCACCGCCCTCAAAACTGTCACCGTAGGCACTGGAAGAGAACACGATCGCAATTTTGTACTTTTTGCTGGCGTCGAATGCCTTTTTCACCTCGAAGGTTTTCGATTCGGTAGCGAAGGACGAAGATGCCGATTTTTCCAAAACGGCCCTTGCCGCAATCCTAGCGTCCGTCTTCAGGTTCGTTCCGTCAAGATAATCGGCTTCGTAATCCGAAACCTCGTAAATTACGACAGCGACAGAACCCTTATCGGTCTCACCCGGTTTCAGGACGTACAACGTACCATCCTCTTTATATTCGGGAGTAAACGAACCGTCTGCATTTTTGGTTCCTTTCGTTATATAATAATCGGTACCGGGCTGATACATCCAGTTCACATCGAACGATTTCGGGAAAGCGGTTTTCACGAACGGAAGGCCGAAACGGGTACTTTTCAAAGTATTGGTCATATCCACGTTGAAAGAACCAATGAACAATGTACCTGCGGTAACGGCCGGGATAAAGGTAATAAATGCATTGCCGCCCTTGGTCATCAGCGTACCTACCCGGGCAATATCAGTCCCGTTTTGGAGAACCGGCAGCGGTTTGAAGCTACCGTCCGGATAGGTCGGATACAGGCCCATTGACTCGTCAAAAAGATGAATCAGGTTCGCCGCTCCGTTGGAAGTTGCCCATCCTTTCGGCTCTTTGATCGGTGTACCGTCGAGATTCAGCGAGGTACCATCCACCCAGTCGTTGAACAGATATTCATCCTGAGCAACCGGCAGGACTGCCACCTTCAATATATACCTTTTGGTGTAATTGGGGTCTTGGGCCACCACGTTATAAGCGACATAATCGTCCTCGCCGAATTTCGAGAAGTCGATTTTATCGCCCTCCTTGATTTCAGCAGTTTGGCCGCCGATATTCGTTTCAATCGAAGCAAAGGTACAGCCTTCGCCCAACGTAGCCTTCGGTGCAATCTGCAGGTCTTCCGCCTTCGCATTGCTCAAAACAGTAAAGGTATTGGTCGAAGAGGGTTTCGCAGGATCGAAATTCTTCACGATAGCAGGACTCTCCACTGACAGGCTTTCGAGTTTGGCCGTCGTGTTTTCGGTCACAGCCGTACCGCTGAATCCAACGCCGATCTGCATCGACGCATCATCCACAAGGGCGATCTTCAGGCTCAAGGTTATCGTTTTATCGACGATAGTGCCTGTAACGTCGATCAAAGCTTTCATTGAAAGCGGAGCAGGTAAATTATAAGCATAGCCCACACTGTCGATCAGGGCCACAGAACCTCGTTGGCTAACAACCAGGTTATTCAATTGGATCTGACTGATCTCCATGTCCAGAATCGACAAATTTTTGATCGTCAGTTTGGCCAGGGACTTATTCGAGGTGTATTTCGAACCCTTATCCAAATAAACACGCTGTTCCATGCCCGGAAAAGCATTGCCGTTCACATTGACTACCAGCTGACCTTTATAAGTGCTCTGCAATGAAGCGACATCCTCGATCGGTGCGGCTGGGATCTCGGTCAGTTTTACCATAGCGGTCAATTTGCCTTCGGCATCGACCGTACCAGCGAATTCCACCGTGTATCCGGCCAGATCGCTGGTCTCAGTACCCGATATCTGGCTGACATAGGCTTTGGTCTCCACGGCACTGTACGTTACATCGTTAATCGTAAAGTCCTCGTTATTCGGCACCACATTTGTCAGGCGTACCTTGGTTTTGCCATCGCTTTGCAGCAACACGACCTCCGGATTGGCACCGGGAGTCCCGCCGGTAACGGTCAGCGCCAGGTTCTCGGCAGAATAACTGCCCAGAACATCTTCCACTACGGGTGGTTTTGGGGGTTCCGGATCATCATTCTTACAGGAAGAGAATCCGGCCAGAAGCAGGAGCGACATAGCCGCCGAAAAGAAAACCTTTTTCATGTTCAATTTTTGAAATTAATATTAAGTGTCGGTTGTATCAGTGCATACGATATAACAACAAACATCTCTCGACCAATAATTTGCAAAAGCAAACCAAATCGAAAGAATGTAATAAAATTTTTATCCCTTATATAACGATTTCAGCAAAGAAAAGTTACCTTTGCGAAGTAAGTATTTTCATATTTCCACCTAAACTGCAGATTATGCGAACGTTAACCATCCTGCTCGGAACCATGCTTTGCTTCGGTTTGAGTGGCTGCATCAAAAACGAACCTCTGAATACAGAGGCAGACATCGTCAAATGTATTTTGCCACCCGGAATTTTGAAGTCAGACCCCCTCATCACCAACAATACGGTGCTGCTGTTGATCCTGCCCGGTACGGCCGAAATCGACCACCTCGCACCGGAATTCGAACTGACTCCGGGGGCTACGATCAAACCCAAATCGGGAACGGTACGCGATTTCACCACGCCGCAGACCTACACGGTCACCTCAGAGGACGGACAATGGTCGAAGGTTTATACAGTTACCGTCTCCCAAGCGGATATTCCGACCGTATACGATTTCGAACACTGGCGGACCGCGAACAAATACGAAACGCCCTACGAAGTTTTGGAACCCGGGAACGAAGAGATAAACATCTGGGCATCAGGAAATGCCGGATTCGCAATCGCCGCGGGCAATGCCGCCCAACCCGACGATTTCCCGACCTTCTCCACGACCGACGCTTACCAGGGTAAACTGGCCGCACAGCTCGTCACGCGCTCGACCGGCAAATGGGGTGCACTCGCCGGCATGCCCATCGCAGCAGGCAACCTGTTCATCGGCACTTTCGACGGCAGCAGCGCCATGGCCGATCCGCTGGGGGCTACCCACTTCGGATTGCCTTTGGGCCAGAAACCGGTGCGTTTCCTGGGGCACTACCGCTATATTTCGGGCGGCAATGTGACGGGCAAAGACGGCAAAGAGATCATCCCGGTACGGCGCGATATCGGACAAATCTATGCGATCCTCTACGAAACGGACGATAATGTACAGTATCTCGACGGCAGCAACATCACCACTTCGCCCAACATCGTCGCACGGGCCATGTTCACCGGAATCAAAGAGACGGAAGGAACCGGATACGAACTGTTCGACGTCACGTTCGTATACGAAAAACCTTACGATCCGGAGAAACAAAAGAACTTCCGGTACAACCTGGCCGTCGTTTTCGCCGCGAGCGAACGCGGAGCTTATTTCGAAGGCGCAGTGGGCAGCACGCTCTATATCGATGCCGTACAAGTAATCTGTGAATAATGAACCTTGAAAAACAGTATAAGATGAATTTCCGAAAAATAGGTTGCGCCGTTATTATGCTGACGCTGACCCTCAGCGCCGCCGCACAGTCCGAATCCGGCAAAAAATTCGAATACCGCATCAAAGCGGGTTTCAACATCGGCGGAACGCTGCCGATTCCGCTGCCGGCCGAAATTCGAAAAATCGAGTCCTACTCGCCCACGATGGCCTTTACGGTCGAGGGAAGCGTTCTGCGCTGGTTCACGCCGAAATGGGCGCTCACTACCGGCCTGCGCTTCGAAACCAAAGGCATGAATGCCGGAGCCAAGGTTAAGAACTACCAAATGACCCTCCTGATCGAAAACGGGGACAAGACCGGGGAGATGAGCGGGCGTTTCACCGGCCGGATCAAAACCCGTGTCCAGAACGAATACATCACGCTGCCGATCCTCGTTGTACGCGAGCTCTCCCCCCGCTGGGAGATCAAACTCGGCCCCTACATCGCCTACCGCATCGACGGCAGCTTTACCGGGTCGGCTTTCGACGGCTACATCCGCGACGGAGACCCGACCGGCACCAAAGTCGGCGTCGAATCTGCGACGTACGACTTCGGATACGGACTGCGCCATTTCAACTGGGGAGGCCAGTTCGGCGCCGAGTGGCAGGCATACCGCCACCTGTCGGTTTATGCCGACCTGACCTGTGCCGCGAACTCCATCTTCAAAAAAGATTTCCACAGCGTCAGCTTCGACATGTATAACCTGTATTTCACGATCGGTTTCGGCTACCGGTTCTAACTTTCACGACACCGACAAAAACCGGAGCTTTGCTTGCGAAGCTCCGGTTTTTCATTTAGCCAACACCGATAAATAAACCCGGCGATTATTCCCGGACGAAACGGACACGCACCCGGGTATATTCGCCCTCTTCGGAAACGATCTCCATAGCAGCCCCGTAAGAAGAGAGAATGTTGGCAGAAAGGTTCAGTCCAATGCCGTGTCCCCGGTACTCCCGGGAATTGCGGGCACGGTAGAAAGATTGGAATACCTGGCCGATCTCGTCCTTCGGAATGCCGATTCCGGAATCCAGTACCTCGACAACAGTTTGCCCGTTCTCCCGCCCCAGGTTAATCGCCACATTGCCCTGCGAATATTTACAGGCATTTTCGATAATATTCCCCAGCGCCACCCCCAGCAGATAGGGGTCAGCCACAACCGGAAACGTATCCCCACCCGGATCGACCGTCAAGATCAGACGGGGATTTTCCCCACACTGCCGGACGAGCCATTCGGTTAAAGAAACGGCCTCCATCGTATTTTGCCGGAGTTGCCGGTTTTGCCGGGAAAGCATCAATAACGCCTTGGTCAGGTCTCCAAGCCGCCTGCTCTCGGTGGAAATCCGTTCCAGCGCCGCAACATATTCTTCGGGCGTGCGGGATCTCATCAACATGATTTCACATTCGCCCTGGATCGCCGTAACCGGATTATTCAGCTCATGCGAAGCATTCGAAACAAACGACTTTTCAGCACTGAGCGCCGCATCGACCCGATCGAGCATCCCGTTAAGCGAACGGGTCAGGTCATCCAGTTCGTCACCGTTGCCGGTCGGCCGGAACCTTACTCGCAGATCGTTTCCCGTAATCCGTTTCAGTTTTTTCAATATCTTTTGCAAAGGGGCCAATATCCGGTCGGAATAGACCTTGCCGGCGATATAAGTTACAACCACCGCCACCAGCAACAGCAATAACATGAGCCAAGATACCTGCTGCCGGACCTGTTGTCCGTAATCGTTCTCGGCAAAAATAAGCAGGATGAAATTCCCCTCGTTATCCGGATAGAAAAGCGCGACACCCAGTTGCTGCCCGTGCCGGAACCGGACGGGTTCCCGCATTTTCAACCGACCGACTTGGGCCTCGGTAAGATAATGTCTGAGCGAATCGCTGTGAAAGCCTGTCGAATCAGCATTGAAGATGACCTCCCGGGTAGTAGGCAACAATTCATTATAGCGTTTTTGGATCAGAGCGTAATCCTGAGCGTTCACCTCATCCCGCTCCCAATGTTTGCCGGCTGTCACCAACGCCTTTTCAGCGAGGTAAGAATAATAGACATTGTCGATATACCGCGAAGTATAAAAATAAAACACCACAACGAGCGCTCCGGTAATCCCCAGCGTGACCCACATGTAATAAAACGCTATCCTGCGGCCTATTTTCATTTCGCCTGCATCATATAACCGATTCCGACCACCGTGTGAATCAATCTCCGGGCCGGATCCCGATCGACTTTGCCCCGCAAGTAATTCACGTAAACATCCACGACATTCGTATTGGTTTCAAAATCCCGTTCCCAGACATTCTTCAGGAGCACCTGCCGTGAAAGGGCTGCCCCCTGGTTCTGCATCAAAAACTCCAACAGACGGAACTCTTTTTCGGTCAGATCGACTTCTTCTGTTCCCCGGCGGGCGCGGCGGCTGGCATAATTGAGTTCCAGGTCGCCGCAGGCAAGCAATGGCGCAACAACAGCTGTCTCTGTGCCCGGTCGTCGCAACAGAGCCTTGATCCGCGCATTCAATTCCGCAAAACTGAACGGCTTGACCAGATAATCGTCCGCTCCGGCCTCCAGACCCCTGACGATATCTTCAGTGGTACCCAACGCGGTCAACATCAGGACAGGCACGGCATAACCGTAATATTGCCGGAAACGCCGGCACAGGTCCAGGCCGCTTATCTTCGGCATCATAATATCCATGACCAGCAGATCGAAACGCTCCTGCGCAATCCGTTCCCAAGCCGACGCACCGTCCCCGGCCGTAGTGACCGCATGTCCGAATTCGGTCAGTCCGCGCCCGATAAAAGAGCGGATATTGGCTTCATCCTCCACCAGCAGTATTTTGGCCATATAACCCCGTTTGAGACAAAGATACTATTTTACACTTTCCGCCCGCGAAGTTTTCCCTCTTTCGTGTAGAATACCCGGCTGTAAACGGCCTCCGCGATCAAAGGAAAGACGAACAGCGTGAAGAAGGTAGCGGCTACCAGGCCGCCGATAATGACGATAGCCAGCGGACGCTGCGATTCGGAACCTATACCGTGCGAAAGGGCTGCCGGAACCAAACCGATGGCAGCCATCGAAGCGGTCATAATCACGGCTCGCATCCGGGAACGGACGCCCGTTGCTATCGCCTCCTGCAACGGCAATTCTTGGCGGATATTCTGCTTGAAATCCATCAACATGATCACACCGTTTTGGATACAGATTCCGAACAGCGCAATGAAGCCGATACCCGCCGAAATCGAGAAATTGAATCCGGTCATCAACAGCGCCGCTATACCGCCTACCGCCGCGAACGGCACGTTGAACAGTACCAATCCTGCATCCCGCGCATTACCGAACAGCATAAACAGGATGATAAAGATAATGGCGATGCTGACCGGAACTACCTGCCCGAGCCGTTTGGACGCACGCTGCTGGTTCTCGAAATCGCCCGTCCATTTGAGCGTATAGCCTGCCGGAATGACCACCTGCTCCTTTACCTTACGCTGCGCTTCGGCGATAGCGCTGCCCATGTCACGCCCCCGCACGGAAAGCTTCACGGCACAGAAACGGGCATGATTATCCCGAAAAATAAGTAACGGGCCCGTGATCGTACGGATTTCGGCCAGCTCTTTGATCGGGACCATCGTCCCGGACGCAGACGGTACGAGTATTTTGCCGATCTCCTGTTCGCCCCGGCGGAACTCTTCGTCGTATCGGACTACGATGTCAAATTTTCGTTCATCCTCGTACAATTGCGAGGCAGCCTTGCCGCCGATAGCCATTGCGATGATCGACTGTACATGCTCCTTCTCCACCCCGTAACGGGCGAGCTTCCCTTCGTCCAACTCAATCCGCAATTCCGGTTGTCCGATGTTGCGGATCACCCCGAGGTCCTCGATTCCGTCTATGGTTTTCAGTACGTCGTAAATATCATCCGCCGTCTTTTCCGACTGATAGAGGTCATGCCCGAAGACTTTCACGGCAATTGACCCCTTGACTCCCGAAGCAGTCTCTTCCACATTGTCGGTGATCGGTTGGGAAAAATTGAAATCCACCCCCGGATAGATAGAGAGATCCTGTTGCATCTTTTCGATCAGCCGGGCTTTGGTCAGCTTGCTCTTCCACTGTTTTTCCGGATAGATGTCCACATGGAACTCGTTGTTGAAAAAACCCGTTGCATCGGTTCCATCGTTGGGACGACCCGATTGCGACATTACCTGGCGCACTTCGGGATAGGCCAGTAATTTGCGTCGGATTTGGGAAGCAAGCCGCACCGACTCTTCGAGCGAAATGCTCGACGGCAAAGTCGCCCGGATATAAATCGCCCCCTCGTTAAGTTGCGGAAGGAATTCTGTCCCCAACCTGGGAAATGCCCCCAAACCCACCAGAATAACAATTGCGGCGAAGGCGAGCGTCGTTTTCGCATGCGCATGGCACTTGCGAAAAAGAGACATCACATGACGAGCGATGAAATCTAAAAAACGGTTTTTCTTCTCCCGTACATTTTTATTGAGCAACATGCTCGACAGAACCGGCACGAGTGTCAGCGTAAAAGCCAACGCGCCGAGCAGTGCGAATCCGAGTGTATAGGCCAGCGGAGAGAACATTTTACCTTCGACCTTCTGGAAGGCGAAGATCGGCAACAAAGCTGTAATAATAATCAGTTTGGAAAAAAAGACTGCCTTGGCCCTATCCTTCGCCGTCTGGCGGATCAACCCCAGTTTACTCATTTTATTGAAGGCCGGCATCCCGACCTGTCGGGCCTTCTGATCCAATGCGACAAACAGGCCCTCGACCATCACTACTGCTCCGTCGATGATGATACCGAAATCGATCGCGCCCATCGAAAGCAGGTTGGCCGACATTCCCATCAACCGCAGGCAGATGAAAGCAAACAATAGTGCGAGCGGAATGATGATCGAAACGATCAGCGTCGTCCGCCAGTCGGCCATGAACAGTAACACGATACAGGTAACGAAAAAAATACCTTCCAGCAAGTTGCGGGTCACCGTATGCACGGCCAGATCGACCAGGTCTTCACGGTCGTAAAACGGTACAATCTCAACGTCCGCCGGAAGTATTTGTTCGTTCAGGTACGCGATCTTGTCCTTCAGCGCTGTAATCACTTCTCCGGGATTCTCCCCTTTGCGCATCACGACGATGCCTTCCACCACATCGTCCTCCAACCCGCGCCCCACCTGTCCCAAACGCGGCAAATGCGACTCGTGCACATCCGCAAGGTTCTTCACCAAAATCGGAGTCCCGTCGATATTTTTCACCACGATATTGCCGATCTCCCCGGTATCGTTAATCAGACCGATACCGCGCACGGCGTACGCCTGCGCGTTTTTCGTGATTACATCGCCGCCCACGTTGATATTACTCTTCGAAATGGCATCGAACAACTCGAGCGACGTGATGCCATAACTGGCCAACTGATGCGGGTTTACGCTCACTTCGAACGTTTTTACCTCACCGCCGAAACTGACGATATCGGCCACACCGGGTACCGAACGCAAGTTACGGTCGATCACCCAGTCCTGAACGGTCTTCAACTCCCGCACATCGCGCTTATCGCTGTGCAACGTATAACGGTAAATCTCCCCCGTAGGACCATAGATCGGTTGTACTTCCGGGGTCACACCATCCGGGAGGTCGGCATCGTTAAGCAGGTTATACACCTGCTGGCGCGCGGTAAAATCATCCACCCGGTCTTCGAAAACAATGTTCACTACCGAAAGCCCGAACAGCGTCGTGGAACGGATATCCGTCTTATTCGGGACAGGATTCATCGCGATCTCGACCGGGATGGTCACGAACTTCTCCACCTCCTCCGCACTGCGGCCGGGCCATTGCGTAATGACGGTAACCTTCGTATTGGAAACATCCGGGAAAGCATCAACCGGGGTATGCATGAAACTGACCGCTCCGGCGACAACGGCGATCGCCGTCAGGAAAAAGATAAAAAAACGATTCTTGAGCGAAAAAGAGATAATGTTGTCGATAAACTTGTGCATCCCGATCTATTTTAGCTGGTTGTACACAAGAAGGGCATTCCGTCCGATCACCGTTTCCCCGGCCTTCACCCCGCCGCTGAGGTAACACTCCCGGGGAGTCTGTCCGCGCAATTCGACCGGCCGGATCTGCAAAGATCCATCCTCGCCCGCGACAACGACATAGTGCCTGCCCCCTTCGAAAATCAAGGCCTCGGCCGGGACTGTCGGATAGCGCCTGTCCCCGTTATCGGTACGCACGTAAACGGTAGCGAACATGCCCGGTTTGAGCCGGTATTCCCGGTTGGCAAGTTTGACCCGCAGATCCATCGTCTTGCTTTCGGCATCCAACATATTGTAAACCTTGTCGATTTCGCCGGTAAACTCCGTATCCGGGTATGAAAGAATAGAAATGCGTACCGGCTGGCCCACTCCGACCGAACGGATATCGCTCTGGTACACTTCGGCGACGACCCATACATCCTCCAGTCCGCACACCCGAAACGCATCCTCTCCATCAGCCCGTACCTGCATATTGCGGCTGATGTTGCGTTCGGCAACAAACCCCGAGACAGGAGCCACGAGTCGGTAACTCGCCCCCTCCACATGATTCAGCGTCCTGAATTCTTTTGCACGCGACAGTTCCGCCTGCGCCGTATTGTACCGCTGCCGCGCTTCGAGCCGATCCTTCTCCGAAGCCAGTCCCGAAGCATACATCTCTTCGACTGTACGCTGGTTGCGTTCGGCAACGGCCAGTCCCTGTACGGCATCCACGTACTGTTTTTCAGCCTCCGCCGCCTCGCCGCTTCGGATCACAGCAAGCGTTTCTCCCTTGCGAACATAATCGCCCAGTTCAGGGACGACCTCTTCGACAACACCGGCAAAAGGCACCGGAACAGGCGCAATCCGATCCTGGTCGAATGCCACCTTTCCATTGAGCAAGAGCTCGCTGGTTCGTTCCCTAATCTGGACCGTATCCACGGTTACTAGCTTCCTCAAGCTGTCCGTAAGCGTAAGCGGTACCGTTCCGCTGACGGTTTCCCCCTGACGGGTCCAGCATCCTGTCAACGACAGGATTGCAACGATCAAAACGGAATATTTATTCTTATTCTTCATTTTTTCAGCGTTAGTCTGTCCATATCGCAGTTCCAGCCACCGTCCGGAGTTCATCGGCCGCAGCAAGCGCCGCATGTTTGAGATCATAGAGCCGAAGGGCGCTCTCCTTATAACTTTCATAGTAATCGACAAACTCGAGCACGCTGATGTTGCGATTGGTAAAATTCTTCTCCACCTCGGCAATCAGCCGGTCGAAATCCTCCTCCAGCCCTCCTGGGGTTTCCCGATAGAGGCGCAAACTATTCTGGAAACGGATATAAGCGGCTTGCAATTCCGTTTCCGCCTGATTGCGGAGAAATTCTTTCTGCGTGTTGCTCTGCCGGATATCGAATCGCGCCGAACGGATATTTCCCTGATTCCGGTTGAAGATCGGAATGGAAACGGACGCCGTCAGTCCGAAATAGTGATCGATAAAATTGCCCTGGCGGTCGAATGTACCGCCCAGTGAAAACGAAGGAGCCGCCAGTGACCTCTGCAATTTCAAATTAGCCTCGGAGCGCAACACCTGCGACTCGGAGGCTTTCAGGTCCGGACGCTGGTTCAAAGAAGATTCCAGCCGATCCAGCATCACCGGCTGAGAAGCGATCCTGTCCAACGTTTCGTTCGGAAGTTCCGTTTCGATATTCGTTCCGGACGGCACCCCCATCAACAGGCACAATTCGCCGAGGCCATCAGCCAAATCGTTCTGTAACTGCATCCGCTCGCTGCGCAGGTTCAACAGAAAAGCCTCGAGCCGGGTCCTCTCCATCAACGAGATATTCCCCCGGGCCTGTTGGCCGGCCATTACAGTCAACAGGTGTTCCAACGAGGCGACTTCCCTGTCGTATACGCCCAACGATTTTTGCAGAAAAAAAACAGAGATAAACCGTTGCCTCAACTCGCCGGCAAGGGTGCGAACGACATCTTCGAACTGCCGCGAAACGACCTCTTTATTCAGGCCGGCGACCTTTACCGCCTTACCCCGCTGGCCGGCCAGGTTGATCACCTGTTCGATCGAAACGATCGCTTCGCCCTGTGCCCCGACATCGAAATATTTTTTATTGAGCCGGTTGTAGATATTCTGTTCAAGGGAGAGCACCGGATTCTCCAACAGGCGTGCCTGTACAATCTCAGCCTCGGCTTTGTCCACATTGTAGTGTTCCGCTATCAGCAACAAGTTATTTTGCAGGAAAAGCCGCTCCGCTTCCGCCTGCGAAACCACCAACTTACCGGGGAGATTTCCGGCCAACAGGACGACAGGGTTCAACAAAACGGGACTCAATAATAGGTAAAGACGGAATGATACTTTCTTGCCCATGCGAATTCTTTTCGGCAAAAATAGACCGTGACTGCTATTCCGTCGCCATAGAACCGATTATAATCATCTCAGTAAAGATTAAAATATTATTAGAATAAGCTGCCCCTGAGACAAAACATCCGAAGGTACCGGAACAAAACAGGCCGTTCCCGGAAAAATCGGTTGATTTTCCGGGAACGGCCACTGCCTTTTACCGGCCTTTGCCGGATTATGCCTACATTATTTGTATTTGTTGACGACCTTCCAAAAGTCCGCCTTGTCTTTTTCGGTAAAGTCGCCGTAACGGAAAAACTCCACCTTGCGGTCCTTGTTCACGAAAATAATGACAAACAGGTTGTTGACATCGCCCATACCCCATGCATCGCGCAGCGAACAATCGACATCGGTGTACATCGCGGCACCGGTTTTTTTCTGTTTCGAGCGCATCATACTGCGAACCACTCCGTTAGGCAATAAGGGAGCATCTTTCAGGTTAACGATTCCGTAAGCCTGGATTTTGTCTCCCCCGATTTGGTGCTCCTCGAGGTATGCGATAAAATCGCTGTTCTGGCCCGCATGGTCGGGATCGACGTAAAAAAGCAGCAGCGGAGCCTTACCCAAATACGGCAGGTCGATCGGCTGGTTCTGCAAGTCGCGGATCTTCACATGCGGCACTGTTTTGCCTTCGATGTTATTCGGCCCCTTCGCATAAGCTCCGACGCCGAATAGCAATGCAGCGGCAAAAATTAAACTTCGTTTCATAATCACACATTATTGAATTGATATCTTGGAATCACTGGGTTTCCTTCATTTTTCCGCTTTCCTGCAACCGTACGCTTTCCCATCGACCGGAATCGGATCACCGGAAACGATGCCATGTGCTGCGAGCAACCGCACAGTTTCGTTCCACAGCCATCCGCGCAGGGGATGTCCGTACACCGCACGGGGAATCCTGCGGCCCTGTTCCCCACGCCACAGTTCACCGGTAACTTGCGCCGTCAAAGGCGACGAAGCCAACAACAATGCCGTTGCCGCTCCCTGCCGCGGGGTTTTGACCAACGGACGGAACAGTTTATCGGCCAACGGATCGAACCAGCGGCCCATTGTCAGCATGCCGGTATCGACCACGCCCGGATCGGCCGCATTAACCCGTATTCCCCGTCGGGCCATGCGCGAAGCCAGTTCCAGCGTAAACAACAACAACGCCAGTTTGGAACTTCCATAGGAGGAAAAACGCCGAAAGCGGTGCGGATCGGGCTGCAACAATTCCTTACCGACCCGGCCGATACGGTATGTACACGACACCGTATTGACAATCCGGCTCCCCTCGTCCATCAACGGCAACAAGCCGAACGCCAACGCAGCTGCACCCACATAATTGACCGCAAGATCTTCTTCCAGCCCGTCTTCCGTCAGCCGGAAGCCCCCGTTCATCACCCCGGCATTATTCAGCAGTACCGCGACCTGCATCTTCTCCGAACGCAACCGCCCGGTAAAACGACGTACAGAGTCCAGCGAGGCCAGATCCAACGGGTAAAGGACCACGCGGCGGTTGCCGCTGCGCACCATCACCGCCTGTTGCACAGGTCGGGCCTTCTCCAGGTTCCTGCAGGCCATCACGACCGGATACCCCTCCTTCGCCAACTGCTCGGTCAGTACGGCGCCGATCCCGCCCGATGCCCCCGTTACCACGACCCAACCTTTCGCTGCGGAATCCTGCGGTTCGTCCCGCCCGCAGGACATGCTCCCGGAACCTATCCTGTTACACACCGCAGCATCACTCCCTACCAGATTCTCCGGTGTACTCCCCTGTTTGCCGTCCGGTACCACGTCAACGGCCATAGCGGTAAAGTTTGGTATGTTCCTTAATGTAGTAAATGAGTTGTACAGGCAGCAGGTACAACGCCAGTACAAAAAAACGGTTCACCGCTCCCGGAAGGATATAGTCACGCCGTGCAAACATAGCCCGCAATCCCTTACGGGCAAGCCGTTCGGGTTTCATCATCACTCCGAGCCGCAGGGCAAGCCGTTGGTAATAATCGCTAAGGTTGTACAATCCCGTCGCTATCGCACCGGGACATACGGTCGTCACGCCGACCCCGTATTGATGCAGTTCGTAGCGCAGCATCTGCGAAAACTTCCGGATATAACTTTTGCTGGCCGCATAGACCGAGATTCCGGGCGCCGGGGTCCAGGCCGACAACGATGACATATTCAGGATATACCCCGCACGGCGGCGTTTCATCGCCGCGCCGAAATAGCGGCACAGCAGCGTCACGGTCCGGATGTGCAGCAGAAGCATCGTCTCGATCCGTTCGGGAGTCACCTCGGTCAGGTCGTCGAAAAAGAAAATACCGGCATTGTTCACAAGTATCCCAATCTGCAACTTCTCCCTTTCGCAATAATCGTACAGTTCCCGGGCCGCTTCGGAGCGGGCCAGATCCATGCACAACGGGATCGTTTTCACGCCGAAAGCCGCAGCCAACTCTTCGGCCACCGTCCCGATCCGCTCCTGTTCGTTGCTGACCAACAACAAGTCGTAACCGCGACGGGCCAACTCACGGGCATAGGCCAGCCCGATACCGGAACTGGCTCCGGTAACCAACGCCATTGCCCCTTCCTTTTGCAGTTGTTCGTTCATCCGCTTATACATCTTCTCTCAACACTAAATCCGTCTTTTCGGATCACACCCGGCATTTCGTCCTTTCGACTTCCGCCGACCTTCTCCGGCCAGTGGTCATTGCCACGCCTCGCGGTCGAGCCGCTCCACCTCCCGACGTACCGGACAGGGCAAGTCGTGCAAATGCTTATGGCAAGCCATTTCGATCGAATACATCCGTGCGATGCAATAATTAGCATGCGTACAAGCACAGCGTTCCTCTCCTTCGTTTTTCATCCGGTTGACAAAATCGGGTTCGTTAATCAGCGCCCGGGCCATCGCCACGCAATCGAATCCGGCATCGAGCACTTCGTCTATCTTTGTCCGCGACACCAAACCTCCTACATACACCAACGGCAGCTTCACCGCCTCGCGGAAATGACGCGCATCGTCCAGGAAATAAGCCTCGCGAAACGGTACCGACGGAATCATCATCCTGCCGAACATTCCCACCCCCAGTTTAAGCCACCACTGCGTCATATAATGCGTCAACGTACGGATCGGCATACTGCCGCGCATCACATACATCGGCGCGCGGCTCACAAATCCGCCGCTCAACACCAACGCATGCGCGCCGCAGCGCTCCAGTTCGCGGGCAACTTCGAGGCACTCCCCGATCTCCATTCCACCGCGAAACCCGTCACGCATATTGGTTTTCACCACTACGGCCATATCATCCCCGGCCGCACGCATCACCTCGTCCATACACATACGCATGAACCGCATCCGGTTCCCGAGCGAACCGCCGTACTCATCCCTGCGCCGGTTCGTATACGGCGAGAGAAACTGACTGATCAGGTAGCCATGCCCGGCATGCACCTCGACAGCATCGAAACCGGCTTCGCGCGCCAGCCGCACCGCGTCGCCGAAGGCTTTGGCCTTTTCGGTGATTTCATCGCGGCGCAGTCCGCGTACCAGCGTCGGCGAGTAAATATTGATCCCCGAAGAGGCTGAAACCGGTCTGCAGCCGCAGATAGCGCGGTGCGACATGTTACCGCAATGACCGATCTGGATCGATGCGGCTGCCCCTTCGCTATGTATCGCATCGGTAATGCGCCTGAGCCCCGGCACCACCTCCGGGCGTAGCCACAGCTGGTGCGGAAACGAAAGCCCGTCGCGCGTCACGGATGCATACGCGAGCGTAGTCATGCCGATACCGCCGCGCGCCACGCTTCGGTGATAATCGTACAACAGATCGGTAGGAGCGTTGCCGGAACACATGCCCTCGAACGCAGCGGCCCGGATGGTCCGGTTGCGCAATGTCAACGGTCCGATCTTCACGGGAGTAAATAGTTGGGATTCTTTCATATTCGGGTCAGCAATCCTATTTTTGCTTACTGTCTAATCTGTAACAAACATCTTATCCATTCGAACAGGCGGTCAATCCATCGGCCGGTTTCAATGACAAACCCATTCTCAATAGATGAACGGAATGACCCGTTTTAACCGCGCACGGCGGAACTCATCGCCGAACATCTCTCCATAACGATGGTAAATGGCATCGGCACGGGGTACCAGATTCGCGAAGGTCCACAGTGCGAACACCGCACCGGCGGCAGACCAGGTCAGCACGGCAAAACCGGTCCACTCGATGATTTCCCCGAAATAATTGGCCGACGACACGTAACGGAACATCCCGCCCCGCGGCAGGTAATGGCCCGTATCGCCAGGCTGACGCAAATGTCGGATAATCCGGTCGGAATGGATATTGATACCCATCCCGAGAAAAAACAACGAGGTACCGGCAATAAACTGCGGTGAGAGCAGCCACTGGGACGTATACATCCCTTCGGGCGCCAGATAGAAAATCCAGCACCCCTGCATACAGGCATTCAGCAGGTTGAACACCACCCCCATCACAATAATGCCGAGCGGCATCTTGCTTTGCCCTTTCAACAGCAACGGATAAATAAACGCACGGTTGAGATAATGGAGTTGGAACAGGCCGAAAAAGACCAACGGAGTCGCTTCAAAACGGCGCGACGAGCAAAACCAGAACAGGCACATCGCAATGAAAACCGGCGACTCCATCAGGAACCACCCCAATCGGTTCCCGATCTTCGGGCCCCAGCGTCCGTCCCTCAGCAGCCCGTAACCGGCCTTCACATGATAAAGCGCGACAAACACCACGACAGCCAATGCCGCCATGCCCCATAAAAACCACTCGTATGCCTGTAACATCCGATTTCTCCTGATTCGTTCCCTGTCAACAGTTTCCGGCAACGATCCGCGTCCAGTCCCAATGCCGTATCAGCCTCTTTCCCGAGTACATCAACGGCTGAATTTCGGCCGAAACGACATTTCGGCGCAGACCCCTTCCAAAATCAGAGCTAAGGTATAAAATCACATTAAAATTACCAACTCTTAACCTTTAGAGAACACCTCTTCCGGTAAAAAGTACTATTTTTGACAATCTCAAACCAAAAGCTTCGGACATCTACAATGAAAAGGATTCTTTACAGCCTGCTGATCGCCGCCGTGATTCTGCCGGGAGCGACCGCACACCTTCAGGCCCGGGACCGTAAACCAAAGACCAGCAAAACTGTTCAGGCCGCCGAACCGGTCCGCAATGTCATCCTGATGATCGGCGACGGCATGGGCCTTGCACAGGTAACCTCCTACATGCTTCGCGGCGGGGCACCGCTATCGCTCGCTCGCGCCCAAAGCATCGGCCTGCAATCGACTTTCTCCGCTTCGAGCGAAGTGACCGATTCCGCAGCGGCAGCCACCGCCCTGGCCACCGGCACAAAAACCAATAACGGTATGATCAGCATGACTCCCGACAAACAACCGCTCCGGTCTGTCCTCGAGCGGGCCGCAGCGGCAGGCCTGGCGACCGGACTGGTCGATACGCATGCCATTACCGATGCGACGCCCGTCGCATTTATCGGACACAACGAAAGCAGGAAAAACGAAGACGACCTAGCGGCTGATTTTCTCCGTACGGATATCGACCTGTTTATCGGCGGCGGCCGGGATCATTTTGAAAAGCGTTCCGATGGCCGCAACATTTCGGACGAGTTACGCGAAAAGGGCTACACGGTCGCCTACTCGCTCGACACTCTCGCCGCACTCGACAAAAGCCCCGTCGGGATCCTGCTCGCAGACAAATCGCTGCCGCTCGTCTCACAAGGACGCGGCGATATGCTGCCCCGGGCAACCGACCAGGCGTTACGGTTGTTATCTGCCAACGGCGACAAAGGGTTCTTCGTCATGATCGAGGGATCGCACATCGACAACGGCGGCCACGACAACAATGCGGAAACCGTACTTTCCGAAATACGGGATTTTGATGCCGCAGTCAAGATCGCACTGGATTTTGCCGACCGCACACCGGGTACGCTGGTGATCATCACCGGCGACCACGAAACGGGCGGTATGACGCTGCCTTCGGATGAAAACAAATTCGACATGGGTAAGCTCCAACCGGGCGATAAAAACCGGGCCACCGTCCAATTTTCGACCAAAGGACACACGGCGTGCCTGATCCCTGTCTACGCTTACGGCGCGGGTGCGGCACGGTTCAGCGGTTTCATGGACAACACCGATATCCCGAAACGAATCGCAGAAGCACTACATCTGGAATAAGTCAAAATAGTCGTCGCCGGAACAACATCCATTCACCGGACATCAGACACAAGGCAGAAGGGGCGGACGAGCCGCTCCTTTTTGTATTTCTCCGGCACGCTTCCCCTTGCAGATGTTATAATCCGCAATACTGAAAGCCGACCCGTGGCCCGGTTTCAAAACTTTCCCTCTTCCCATTTTCTTCTGGTATAAACAAGCAGGGCCGCACCATAAGATGCGGCCCTGTAATTTTTGAGAGTGAAAGTCCTGTTTATTTGGCAACTTTCTTATCGTAGTGCTTTGCGTAGCGGCTCATAAACTTATCAACGCGTCCTGCGGTGTCAACCAACTTCATCTTACCGGTGTAAAACGGGTGAGAGGTGTTGGAAATTTCCATCTTATACACGGGATAGGTTTCGCCATCTATTTCGATGGTCTCCTTTGTCTGGATGGCGGACCTGCACAAAAACACATGATCATTCGACATATCCTTGAATGCCACTAAACGATAGTTCTCAGGATGAATCCCCTTTTTCATGGTTGTTTGTTTTACAATTAATATGCTGTTGCGGTCGCAAAGTTAGCAAACCTTTCCGCTTTTACAAAGCGAAACCGCCGGAAAATCGATCGCAACCCCTATTTTTATTACTTATAACTGATAACCAGAACTTTGGAGTATTCCCAAAATTTCCGCTTATCCTTGATAATCAACGATTCATAAACACCCTTCTCATCCTGTACGAACTCATACGATCCGGCCGGATGCGAGCTTACGAGCGTCACTTTCTTCTGCCCGATCACTACGCTGTCGAAATGACGGATATCGACTTTCGTAAAGCTGTCGAGGCTCCGGCTCTCGTTGATCTTCAGCGTCCGGCCGATAAAACCGCTTTTGTAGACAATCTCCTTGGCGAGCAATTCTTTCTCCGAACCGACGATGTAGTAAGCGGTGTTGAGAATATCGGTCTGCCCCTTGACCTCGCCTTCGAGCGAGGCCTTCGCCTCGGAAAGGCCGGTCACCTGTGTATTGAGCCCCGAAACCTGTTCGTGCAGTTCAGCGACCTGCACATGCATCTGTTCGAGGTTGTTTTTCAGCATGACGATCTCCTGATCCTTGGTCTCCACCTGCTGCCGGAGCTGTGCGATCAACTTCTCCATGTTCGCGATATTGATATTCGCTTTCTTGAGTTGATTGGCCGACTGCTGCAACCGGGCGATCGTCTCGCGGTTCTGCAACAGCAGTTGGTTGATCGCTTCGACATCCTCGTTGATCTGCGTAGGAGTCTGGTTACGGATCTCTCCGTTGTCGATATTCTTGTTGATGATCTTCTCACGCACCTTGATCGCATTGAGGTTTTCGGCCACGGCATTCATCGACGCGAAGACTTCGTTGATCATCGAATCCTTCGCGGCCACCACGCGTGTGAGCGAGTCCTTGATACTCTCGACCTGGTCGGCGCCCTGCCGGTTCACGCAGGAAACCAGCGGAAGCAAAAACAACAACAGAAAAGCAAACTTTTTCATCATGCTATACGGTTAGGGAAACTTTTAAAAAGCCACTTTGATACCCAAGCCGAAATCAGCGGCATGGAATCCTGTATGCCCTGCAAAATTCAGGCAAGGTTTGTAATCGACGGAAAAAGCGAGCGGAATCGACGCGATTTTGTATTCCAATCCTACGATGCCGTTGATACCGGCCGTGAATTTCGTGTCGCCGTGTTTCTCCCAGCCGCCAAGGTTCACACCGCCGCCGTAATAGAAATGGAAACCGCTCGTAATCACCGGTATATTACGTTCATAAAGGGCATACACATTCACCCCTTGCACGAAATCGACAAGGGCCTCGATCGAATTGGCCGGATCGAAATTATATTTCACGCTCAGGCCCGTGGCCGTTACGCCGCCACGGACACCGATCGCCCAGTTATAATCCTGTGCATGGGCGCGGATCGACGAAACACCTACCAGTACAAAAAGGATAATCAGGAATTTCTTCATAAAACAATTTTCTAAAAATTCGACAGCAACCGTAATGTATCGATTTTCTCCGGAAATATCCGAAAATTCCGGGCAAAATTAATAATTATCTCTGCATTTATCATTCCACAGGTAAAATATTGTTTCCGGGGTGTCCTCGGCTACGACAAATGCCCTACCGCGTCGCCGTTCGCTCCTCGGGGAGTACCGCCTCCGATGACTGTTTCCGTTGCTTTCGCCGGGATGACTTGCCTTTCCGGTCCGGCACGACCGTTTCCCGTGACCCGCCATCCAGCGGTTCTCCGGCAGCAGGCATTAAAAGTGAGTCGGCTTTCTGAACCGTTGTATCGGGCAATATCCCCTGCTGGCGCAACAAAAGCGTATCGGCAGCGGTCAGTTCCTCGCTCTTGAGGGTCGCCTCCGAAGGTACATGTACCGCCGACGCGACACTCAGTTCGCTGAGGGTAGCCGCCTCGACGCCCCGATGGAAAATATCGGTTATGCGCCGCCGCAGATTCAATCGGGTGGAATCGATCAGTTCGACATAGGTCGGCACATCGACGCTCTTGTAACGTGCCCGGCAGATGCGGAATTTAAATTTATCCGGATTGCCGTAAATATCGATCCCGAGCCGGAACGGAATCGGTGATTTGAGCACCGAAATATGGTAGTCGAAACTCATATCGAGCTTCTGCACGCCGCTGACGGCCGCACGGTAACGATCCATCTCGATCACGAACGGGAAAATTTCAATCTGGTTGTCACGCACGAGCATCTCGACCGAAATCTTGTCGATCATATTCCGTTTCTTGTTCTTGAAATGGAGCATCTTCGAGATCTCGGTAAACGTCTCGCCGTCCAGCAGCACCATGTTCTCACCGTGAATGCGACACGCCGCATTGACCGTCGGCATCAGGAAGTTCATCGACGAGTCGAGCGCAGCGGCGGCAGCCAGCTGGCAATCGACCACTCCTTCGAACGAACGCAGCATCGGCAACATCGTATCGACCGAAGGTAACAGTTTAATCAGCCGGTCGACCTGTATTTTTTTCATCTCAAGGTCAAAGCCGGTGGTGATATCGGTACGGCTCCGGGTCGCATAGAGGGCCGTAAGCGTCAGTTCGCCCGCATCCGTCACTGCCGTCAGGTCGTTCAGCTGCAAGCAACGGTCGCGCACGACCAGACAGCCCGAAAGCCTGTTAAGAATCAGGTCCGCATACACTCCGTAACGGACATCCAAGTCGACATCCATCTCGACGTTGGCGGGGATGACGATCAGCGGACTCTGCGATGCGGTATCGGCCTCGGTTTTCTGCTCGATCATCTGCTGCAGATGTTCCTGGGAAGTGGCTTGCCGCAGGGAATCTTTGTACCCTTCGCTCGAAGAGGCGTAAGCCGCCCCGGCATTGGCCGCCTTGACCAGTTCGTTGACATCCAGCGTATCGGACTCGATGTTCATATCCACGACAAGCTTGCCGCGTCCCAGCAATGCCCGGCGCAAATTGGACACCTTGCCGGTCAGGTTCAGTTCCGACACCCCGCTGTGGATGGTGGTTCCGCGCAAATCGATCCGGTCGGTCGTAAAGCTGACATCCACATTCCCCAGTGTATTGGTCAACGGGAAATACGGGGTAATCACCCTGCCTCCGGCAGCGGTAATGCTTCCCTTCGCATTCCAGCGGCGCAGCAGTTCACCGATCGACCGGTCAACCCGCATATCGATATCTTCGCCTGCAAAATCGTCCTGGACACGGCGGGATGCACCACGCGCCTGCCTGCGCAGCGCACGATTGTGGGCCATCAGCGAATCGCGCGGTACCGCAGGATAAACCCGCTGCAACGAATCGAGCATACGGTCGCGCTGCTGCGCCATCCGGCGACGCGTATTGAACAATATTGCCTCGAGATTCACATCTGCGCCGCGCAGTACGTAGATATTCTCCAGACTGCGGGCAGCAAGGCCTCTGGATTCGATCCGCGTGCGGATCATCGGCACCTGGGGATCGGACGCCGAAGGCAGGATGCTGAACGCAATGGATGCATTGCCAGCCTTCACCCAGGTCGAATCAAGGCCATTAACCTCCACATAACGCGTGCGTACCGAACCCGTAAACGGATGCACAACGGTCGTATCGCCGCTGAATACCGAAGCTGCGTTGCGCATTTTAAGTTCAGCCCCGGAGACAGCGACGGCCATCTGGTCTTTCAGGTTGACGTGCATCGTGTCGGCCTGTACCTCAAGATAGACCACCTGCGTACCGGCTGCGATCAGTGTATCCTGTTCCGGAAGGTTCGGATTCGCCCCAAGACTGATCCGGGTTCCGTTTGCAACGAGCCGAAGCGTATCCTGCGGCATATCGACCAGCATATCATTGAGCGTAACCACCGCATGGACACGGGTCTGCCCGATCCTGCGCGGCGTGAGTTCACTGAGACGGCACGCCAGATCGGCGTCGATGCCGACGATACCGTGCGCTACAATCCCTTTCTGCTTGGAAGGAAACAGTTCGGTAAGCGTACCGAGATTGATCGAGCCGTGCATGTTGCCCTTGACCCGGGCGTCCCGCAGCACATCCCACGCCGTACCGTCCGCCCGGAATTTCATTCCGATTCCATCGACCGAGAGCTTGCGCAGGATCACACCTGTGGAATCGGAACGGGACGGATGGTAAAACAGCGACGCATCGAGCAACAGATTATCGATCCGCGCCCGACTCCCCCGATAACCGAGGTAACCGCCGTCCACTTTGCAATCGAGCCGGACACTCGGCAGTACACTGCCGTTGAAACGGTACGTTCCCGTTATCTTCGTCTCCAGGTCAGCCGTCAGGTCGGTTTCGACACGCTGTACGGCAGGCATCAACTCGACCGGAATCAGGCCGAACGCCTGTTTGAATCGCAACGGATTGACCCGGCAGGTCATATCCGACACGATACTGTCGGCCGCCACCGTCACGTTGCCGTCGAACACTGCCGGGATATCGTCCACCTTGAAAGCCAGCTGATCAAGCGCAATTCCGCCCGAATTTTTCGTATCGAATGCAAAGCCCCCGGAAAGCGACAGCGGCAGGGAGCGGGCGTAACGAACGGCCTCCTGCTGCATCGAAGCTTTGCCTCCGAAATCGATTTCATAACGTTGGCTGCGGTGCCCCCGTAGCCGCAAATGCAGTGAATCGAGCGCCGCCTCCACCCGGTCGGGACGGCTTTCGTACCGTATGCGCCCGCCTTCGAGCAGCAATTCGCGCACCCGGATACCGAAAATCGTAGAAAGATCGGTCGCCGTCGTATCGGCGGTCGTATCGGCAGACGTATAAATATTCCAGTTGGCATTGCCCGCCGGAGACACAAAAGCGTAAATATCGGGATCGACCAGCTTCAACTGGCGGACGGCGATCTGCGCGGCGAGCAGGCGCGGCAAGTTCAGCGTCACCGCAAACTCTTTGAACCGCAACAGGCTGTCGGCCCGCTGCGGCACGTATCCGCGCAACGAGTCGGGAATCCCGGCAAAAACGCCGGAGATCACCTCGCCGTTTTTCAACTCCAGGCTGACGTGCGGAAAATTCTCGAACAGCGACAGCCGGACAGTATCGAAATGCACCTCTGCATTGAGGTATTTGGTCGCGACACGGTTCACCAAAGGCGTCAGGCGCGGCGGCGTCAAAACCAGCCAGACCACCCCACCCAGCAGGACGAACAGTCCGGCCAGCGAGACGGCGACAATCAGCAGCACCTTGATCAGGCGCCTCCACCAGGGCTTTCGGGATTTTCCTTTTTCCTGATCCGGATAAGCCCCCCCACTCAGGCTCTCCGGCCTGTTCCCGCCGCTGGCGGGACCCGAAACGGTCATTTCAGGTATCGATGAAGTATCCATAGATTCCATGCGCTCTAAGTTAGGCAAAGATATCTATTTTCGCAATAAAAATGCCGCTTCCATCCGGGAAGCGGCATCCGACTACAGGAGATCATCTCCCGTTAAATTTATTTAAAAGTTATTTATAAGACTCCTCGAAAATCCGGATAATATCGGCATCGGTGAGCGGTGCGGGATCGAGCCCGAACAGGCCTCCCATCGCATTGCGCGCCAATTGAACCAGACGCGGAAAATCTTCGCGGCGAATGCCGTAATCCGACATCTTGAGGTTATCCACCCCGCACGCATGCTGCAACTCCCTGAGCGATTCGACGAACACATAAGGTTTGTCCTCTTCGCGCATACAGCTCAGGTCGGCGCCGATATTGCGCGCCATTTCGATAAAACGGGCCGGAGCCAGCGGTGCGAAATGGCGGTAGTAAGCCAACGAGATCATAATCAACCCGGCTCCGTGCGGCAGGTCAGGATAGAGGCCGCTCATCGCGTGTTCGAGCGAATGCTCGGAGATACAGCACGAGGTCGACTCGACCATTCCCGAAAGCGTATTGGCCAATGCCACGTTCGTACGCGCCTCCAGGTCGGAACCGTCGGCAACGGCACGCGGCAGGTAAATGGAGAGCAGACGCATGCTCTGGAGCGCAAGGGCGTCGCTCACCGGTGTGGCCACGCTGGCGAGATATCCTTCCGAAGCATGGAAGAAGGCATCGAATCCCTGGAATGCCGTCAGTTGCGGCGGTACCGACAGCATCAGCTCGGGATCGACGACCGACAGCACAGGAAAGAGTTCGTCGCAGCCGAAACCCACTTTATGGCGGGTTTCGTCATGGGTAATGACCGTCCACGGGTCAGCTTCGGTTCCGGTACCCGCCGTCGTCGTAATCGCGATGACAGGCAGCGCCCCCGCCGGTTTTTTGCCTCCTTCGACATAATCCCAGTAATCACCTTCGTTGGCCGCAGCCAATGCGATGGCTTTAGCCGAATCGATCGGGCTGCCGCCGCCCAAGCCGACCACGAAGTCGCACCCCTCGGCGCGGCACAGCGCAGCCGCCTCGCGCACATGGCTCAACAGCGGATTGGGCAGCACCTTGTCAAACACGACGCTCTGCGTACCGTGATTTTTTTTCAACAGCTCCACCACCCGGTCCAGGTAGCCGTATTTTTTGACGGACTTCCCCGCTGTCGTGACGATCAAAGCTTTCTGGCCAGGCAGTTTCGCCACAGCCAGTTCATCCAGTTTGCCGGGGCCGAAAAGCACCCGTGTCGGAATGTAAAAATCGAATTTTTCCATCTTTTTTGATTATCTGTTTACACTCGTGTCCTTTCGTGTCATCATGCCGGCAAAAGCCGTGCAAATACCTGCCGGCAGTCCCGATTCCGGATTCCATGCCGGACATCCGACCCCATACGGGTGACACCTGTCCGCATCCTGCGGAAAATAAAACAGAGGTGCACATCGTGATGAGTACACCTCCATTATCTTCAGAACCTCCCCTCCGGCAATGCCGCGGATCAACCGCAACAATCCGGGACCGGGGTATGGGCGACTGCCTGTCACCCAAACGACTGCCTCCTTATAACGCTTTTTTATACAGCGCTTCGATCTCCCCGAGAGTCACCTTGCGCGGATTGCCCGGGGTGCAGACATCGTTAAAGGCCGACTGAGCCAACTTGCCCAAATCGCTCTCTTTCACTCCCAGTTCACTGAGTTTCTGCGGAATGTTGATGCGGACCGAGAGAGCTTTCACGGCATCCACAGCAGCCTGCGCAGCCTGATCTTCACTCATCTTCGAAGTATCGACACCCATCGCCCCGGCGATCTTGCGGTACTTGGCCTTTGCGGCAGGCATGTTGAATTCCATCACATAGGGCAGCAACAGCGCATTGGCCACGCCGTGCGGAATATCGTAAAACGCACCCAGCGGGTGGGCCATGCCGTGCACGAGGCCGAGACCCACGTTCGAGAAGGCCATGCCGGCGATATACTGCGCCGTAGCCATCGCATCGCGCGCCTCGATATCCGACGGGGTCTCAACGGCCTTGGGCAGCCACTTCGCAATCATTTCGATCGCCTTGAGTTCGAACATATCGCTCATCTCCCAGGCCCCGAGGGTAATCAGTCCTTCGATGGCATGCGTCAGTGCGTCCATACCGGTAGCGGCGGTCAGCCCGCGGGGCATGCTGAGCATCAGCTCGGGATCGATTACGGCCAGCGTCGGGATGTCGTTCGGATCGACGCAAACCATCTTCTTCACATTCTCCTCGTCGGTAATCACGTAATTGATCGTTACCTCGGCAGCCGTACCGGCCGTGGTTGGCAGGGCAATCACGGGAACCGATTTTTTCTTGGTCGGAGCCACGCCCTCAAGCGAAACCACATCCGAAAACTCCGGATTGTTGACGATAATACCCACCGCTTTCGACGTATCGATAGACGAACCGCCGCCGATCGCAACGATAAAGTCCGCTCCGGCAGCCTTGAACGCGTCGATACCGGCCTTCACATTTCTCACGGTCGGGTTCTGTTTCACGTTATCGAACACCTCGTAAGGAATGCCGGCAGCCTTCAGCACATCGGTCACCTGTGCGGCAACGCCGAATTTTACCAGATCCTTATCGGTAATCACCAGAGCCTTTTTGTAGCCGCGCTTGGCCACCTCCTCGGCGATCACTTTACGCGATCCCGGGCCGAAATAGGATGTTTCGTTAAGAATAATTCTGTTTACCATGATTTTATGTGTTTATATGTCTTTAAAAACTTAAGCCGAGCCAATAACCCGATTCCGACCGATTCTGCGAACGACCCCGGTTTTCCCTCCCGGTTCCGGCCGGTTACTCCACTTTCACCTTGACCACCGCCTTTTTCACGCGGCCGTCGCCCACCAACGGCGCATGCGCATCCTGCGGGAAAAAGATCCCGATTTCGCCCTCGCCGAGGGTAAAATAGGTCGAAGGCTCGTCATCGTAAAACATAACGTCCTTTTCGGTGTTCATCGCCCCGCGCGGAGCCGCGCAACGCGAACGGTCCTTCCAACCGAAACCCTCACGGCCCGAAAGCACGATCTGTATATCGATATAGCGGTCGTGTACCTCCAGCGCCGCATCCGCCGGTTTTTTGAGATCCCGTTCACTGATCATCAGGTAAGCGTTGTCACCGTCGATCGGATACCGGCCTTCGGGCAGACCGGAAAGATGCGCCTCCTTCAAATAGGCGCATACCTTCGCAAAATGGCTGTTCAGCGCATTGTAGGAAGGCAGGTTGGTTAAGGTGTCGAGTACCATTGTCTTTGACTGTTTATAGATCCTGTACGTTATTACGTTATACTGAACGATCAATCCCTTTTGAGCCGCACGTCCACGATCACCGGGTTGTGGTCGCTCCATTCGGGCTGTTCGCTGCGGTAGCTCACCGTTTCGAAATCGTCCGAATGGAACAGGTAGTCGATCCGCAGCACGCCCATCAGCCGCCGGTAGGTAAAGACCATACCCTGTCCCTTGCGCTTGAACGCATCGACGAAATCCCCCCGCATACGGCGGTAGGTGTAAGACATCGGCGTATCGTTAAAATCGCCGCACACGATCACCCGCGGGGTTCCGTCGTGGATGCGCAACGCCACCGAATCCGCCTGCTCCGCCCGTTTCATAAAATTGCGTTTGAGCTTGCGGGCGATCCCTTTCGCCTTGTCGTTGCGCAGCGTATCGGACAGCGGCTCCGTGCGCAGGAACTTCCGGTCGTTCTCGTCGATTTGGGTCGTTTGCAAATGGTTGTTGAATACGCGGATCGTATCCTTACGCACTGCGACATCCACCCACATCGCGGAATTCTGCGATTCGGGAAAAACCATGTGATCCTTACCCACGATCGGATACTTACTGTAAACGGCTATCCCCCATCCCCCGTTGTCCCGGATCGTCTGGGCAAAATAGACCGCCTTGTACTTCAGCGGTTCGAGCAGGCTGTCCAGCACGGCCCGCCGGTTGATGTAGTTGACCTCATACTCCTGCATGCAAACGACGTCGGGATCCTCGGCCCGGATATATTCGGCGATCGCACGCATCTTGCTCTCGGGCTTGCCGACCGTGTTGCCCCAGAAACCGCCCACATTGTAGCTCAGGATACGGATCGTCCCCTCTTCACGCGGCTGCTCGTAGGTTTTGCCCCACTGCGGCCGGAAATATTTGCCCACATTGCCGAGTCCCAGCACGAATACCGCCAGCGAAAGCCATGCGATCGAGCGCCACCGTACCGTCCAATAGAGCATCAATAGTGCATTGGCGATGTAAATGAAAGGGGCGGCCAAGCCGAAAAATGCGAACCAATAGACTGTATTCGGATTGACATAAGGGGCACAATAAGCCAGTATCAAAGCCACGGCCACTGCAAACGTCAGTACATAGAGCAGCAGGTCGAAAGCCGTTGCCAGCCCTGACATCCATCCGTAGCGTTGTTTATGCTCCCTTGCAGCCATGAACGATCAATCGACAATCAATAATAAATCTTGCCCTTCTTCTTCCAGTAGTAAAGCAGGAAAAAGCCGAAGATCATACCGCCCACATGCGCGAAATGCGCCACTCCGCTTTGCGCTCCCGTAACACCGAGCGACAACTCGAGCAGACCGTATCCGATTACGAAATACTTGGCTTTGATCGGAATGGGCGGGATCAGCAGCATAATCATCGCATTGGGATACATCATGCCGAAAGCGAGCAGCACGCCGAATACGGCACCCGATGCACCGATGGTCACCACATTGGCCCGGGCTGCGATCATACTCTGCATATAGGGGGTCATCGCACCCATCTCATGTGCCGCAGCCTGCAGCCGGCTGATCTCGATCCAGCTCACGCCCATCTGCAACAAACCCGCACCGATACCGGTAATCATATAATAGATCAGGAAACGCTTGCTGCCCATGTCGTATTCGAGCGTGCGCCCGAACATCCACAACGCGAACATATTCATGAACAGGTGCGCGATGCCGCCGTGCAGGAACATGTGCGTAATGAGCTGGTAGAGCCGGAAATTCGGGCTTTGCCACGGATAGAGGCCCAGTTTGTCGATTAGCAGGTCCCCGAGCCCGTTGGGCAGGATCACCTCAGCCAGAAAGAACAGCGCGTTTATGATAATCAGGTTCTTGACCACCGGAGGGGTCGTGAAGGCCCCGTTGTTAAATCTCATAAAATTCGTTTTAACGTTTAAAATCGTTTGGTCAGCTCTTCCCGCGTAATACGGATCAGTACCGCCCGGCCCGAAGGCGTGAAAGCAGGTTCATTGCAGGAAGCCAATTCGTCGAGCAGCGGCGCCACCGCCGCTTCGTCAATTTTCGCCGCGCCGGAAGCGCCGCGCCGCGCCAATATGGCCGCCAGATCGCGTACCTTCTCACTTTCCGGCACACCGCCCAATTCGCGCACACGGGCAATCGCTTCATGCAAAGCGTCCTGCACCATACCTGCCGGCAATTCGGGCGGGATGCCCGTTATCTCATATGTAACGCCCTCCCCTGCCCCTTTGTTATCCGCCGGACCATTTTCAGCCGTAACACCCGCAGGCCCGTTTGCCGAAAATTCAAAACCGAGCGAGGAAAGCTCCTCGCGGATCTCCGCCATCAACCTTCCGTCGGCAGGCGACAGTTCGATCCGTTCCGGAAAAAGCAATTGCTGGCTCACTGTGGCATTATTGCCCAGCAGGCGCAAATACCGTTCGAACAACACCCGCTCCCGAGCCCGCCCGACATCCACGACGGCCAATGCATCGCCCAGAGTCGTTGCATACAGGCGGTCGCTCAACTTCAACTGCCCGCAAAACCCGGCCGTCCCGCCCAGTTCGAGACTCTGCTGCACCGGTTCGGGCTCCCCTTCCAGAAATGCCTGCAACGCACTGTCCATCTCATCGAACCGATCGGCCAAACCTGCATCCCCCGCACGGGAATCGATCTCATAAAGGTTCTGCCACCCGTCGAGCGGGGCAGTACGGGGCGATACACCTCCTCCGGCCGGCATTTTATGCACTTTTTCCTTAACCGTATCGGTCCGGAACGGGTTAAAATCGGGATTGACGCCGATTTCCGGCTCCCGATAAACGGTTCCTTCCCGGTATACGGGGATATCAATCGAACTGTCGATCTCGAAATCCATCAGCGGCACCACGCCCAGTTTACCGAGCGATTCGCGCACCGCTGCATTGAATATCTGCCAGATCGCCTGTTCGTCCTCGAACTTTACTTCCGTCTTCTGCGGATGCACATTCACATCGATCCGCTCCGGTGCGACGGTCAGGTAGAGGAAATAGGGCGGCTGCGTCTCCGGGGCAATCAGTTTCTCATAGGCCTGAAGCACCGCTTTATGAAAATAAGGCGAGCGGAAGTAACGGCCGTTTACGAACAGGTATTGTTCCCTGTTCGTCTTTTTAGCCACCGACGGATGGCCCACGTATCCTTCGATCTTCACGATCGAGGTCTCTACGGCCACATCGAGCAGGTTATTGGCCAGTCCTTTGCCGCAAATGCCGGCGATCCGCTGCCGCAAGTTCCCCGGGGGCAGGCTGTAAACCAACGTATCGTTGTTGTAAAGCGTAAATTCGATTTCGGGATGGCACAACGCCACCCGCTGGAATTCGGACGTCAGGTGACGCGCCTCGACGGTCGGTTCCTTGAGAAAACGACGCCGGGCCGGAACATTGAAGAAAAGATTTTTAACCAGGAATTGCGTCCCGACGGGAGTTTGTACGGGTTCCTGAGCGACGAATGCGCCGCCGTTGATGGTCACCCGCGTGCCAACTTCCGCCGAAGCGGTACGCGTACGCAACTCCACCTCGGCCACCGAAGCGATCGACGGAAGCGCCTCGCCGCGAAAACCGAACGAATGCAGGCGTGAGAGATCCTCGACCGAAGCGATTTTCGAGGTCGCATGGCGTTCGAACGCCATGCGGGCATCCGGTTCGTTCATGCCGCAACCGTTATCGACAACCTGGATCAGTGCACGGCCCCCCTCCTTGAAATTGACCGTCACCGAAGTACTTCCAGCATCGACGGCATTTTCCAGCAACTCCTTCACGACCGAAGCAGGCCGTCCTACAACTTCTCCCGCGGCAATCTGATTCGCCACGCCATCCGGCAATACTCTGATCTTTTCGATATCCATCGGCGATTCTCTTCCTATCGGTTCACCAATACCAGAAACAACACCCACAGCACGGCCGCCAGCAACAGAAGCATCCGCAGCGCCATACCGCGCCGGTTCCGGCGCCCTTGGCGGCGCGACGCAACGATCCCGCGGCGAAGGTGCAATCTCCACTGCTGTCCGGAATCCTCTTCCACACCGGCCGTTTCGGGCCTCTTTCCGTTCTGCGGTTCTGTTAGCATAGCGGGTATCTCCCCGGGGTATTATTCACTTTAAGTTACAAAGATAAAAACAGTTTGCGAACTATTTTACGTTCTACCGAAAAACAGTCCGCAAACCTTTTTTGTTTCGTCAAGCGGCCGATTCTCGTGAAAGAACCGCCTCGGGCAATCATCCCCTACCGGAAAAAACTCTTCATCCGGTCGAACAGGTTGCCGCCAGCAGTCGGAGCCGCCTCCTTGAAATTGTCCCCCTGCGATAACTGCTCGAGCAGGCGTTTCTCCTCCGCATTCACCTTGGCCGGGATCGGAATGTTGACCACAACCAACAGGTCACCCCGACCGTAACCGTTCACGTCGGGCACCCCTTTGCCGCGCAAGCGCAGCACCTTGCCGGCTTGCGTACCCGGCTCGATCTTGATCTTGGCCCGGGCATCGACGGTGGGAATCTCGGTCGAAACGCCCAGCACAGCTTGGGGAATCGTCAGATTAAGATTATAGATCAGGTCATTACCGTCACGCACGAGCTCTTTGTCCGGCTCCTCCTCGATCAATACGAGCAAGTCGCCCGGAACGCCGCCATGTCGCGCCGCATTGCCTTTGCCGCTGACAGAAAGCTGCATGCCCTCGCCGACCCCCGCCGGGATTTTGAGTTCGATCACCTCCTCGCCGCGCACGGTACCTTCACCGTGGCATTTCGGACAGGGATTCGTAATGATCTTGCCCTCGCCGTGGCAGGTGGGACAGGGCTGGGTCGTCTGCGTCCGGCCGAAGAAAGTATTGACCACTTGTGAAACATAGCCCGACCCATTACAGGTCTGGCAGGTCGAATAGGAATCCTTGTCTTTCGCCCCGGTTCCGCCGCACTGGTCGCAAGTAATTTGTTTGTTGATTTTCAGCTTTTTGGTCGCACCGTTAACGATCTCCTTGAGTGTCAGTTTAACCTTGATGCGCAAGTCCGAACCGCGGCTGACCCGGTGGCCGCCGCCACCCCCTCCGCTGAAACCACCGAAACCGCCGCCGCCACCGAAATGGCCGCCGAAGATATCGCCGAACTGGCTGAAAATATCTTCCATCGTGAAGCCACCGCCGCCGAAGCCGCCGCCGCCGAAACCGCCGGCCCCGGCACCCATGCCTTCATGGCCAAACTGGTCGTAACGTGCTTTCTTGTCGGGGTTGCTCAGCACATCGTATGCTTCGGCAGCCTCTTTGAACTTTTCTTCGGCATCCTTATCGCCGGGATTTTTATCGGGATGGAATTTAAGCGCCGCCTTGCGGTATGCCTTCTTGATCTCGTCGGCACTCGCCCCGCGGTCGACGCCAAGCACCTCATAGTAGTCTCTTTTCGCCATAACCGTTATTCTCCAACCACTACTTTCGCAAACCGGGTAACCTTATCCTTAAGCTTGTAGCCCTTCTGCACTACGTCGATGATCTTGCCTTTCTTGGCCTTTTCTTCCACAGGCACTTTCGCCACGGCTTCATGCAGGTCGGTATCAAGCTCCCGGCCCAGCGCCTCGATCTCCTCGACACCGCGCGAACGGAGCGTATCCATCAGCTTCTGGTGGATCAGCAATACCCCCTGGCGCACCGAAGCGACATCCTTGGCCGTCTCCATCGCCGCCAATGCCCGGTCAATATCATCCATTACAGTCAGCATCGCCTTGATTACGTCCTCGCAACCGGTAGCCACCAACTCCATCTTCTCCTTGAGGGTACGTTTCCGGTAATTGTCGAATTCAGCGCTCAGGCGCAGGTATTTATCCTGCCACTCCTTCGCGGCCTCTGCCATTTGTGCCGAATTGTCACCGGCTGCCTCCGGGGTATCTGTCACACTGTCAGGTGTAGGATCGTCGGATGAGGGCTCATCGAAATTCATCTGATCCCCCACGGCCCCGCCAATAGGCTCGTCGTCAAGAACTTTAGTGTCTACGTCTTCTTTTATCATGATTCAGGATATTATACTTTATATAATGGGTCTCGCAAATAATATACCAACAGCAAAAGCAAAAACCGAATGCAAAGGTAACGCAAAACGGAACAAAACCGGCCATATCTCCCTGTCCTTTTCAGAAAATTGTCCCACGGGGCAAAAAAATACTAGTCCCCCGATTGTCAAACAATCATCCACAAAATTCGACGATAGAAACACTTTTAGATTTGATTTTCAAGAAAATATTCCAACACACATAAAAAACAAGAATACTAATCGATAAAAAATATTATTATTTTCATGCTACTATGTATTGCATAGTATTAAAATTATTTCATATATTTGCATTACCAAACAAACACTACAAAAAATAATACGACATGAAAAAACTATTCGCCGCTTTTATCCTCTGCGCATTCACGAGCCTGGGCTTATCCGCGCGAACGCAGAACGACCGTCCCGTCACACTGAAAGGACACGCCGTGACCGAAGAGAAAGCCCCGGTAGATTATGCCACCGTCATGCTGACGGCGAAAGCCGATTCGACGAAAGTTTACGGCTCCATTACCGACGAAAAGGGCGGCTTTACCGTGGAAATGCCCAAAGGCAGCTACCGGCTGAAAATATCCTTCATGGGATACGACAGCTTCGAACGCGAAGTAAACCTCGCGGCAGACACCGATTTGGGCGAACTGACGATGAAACCCTCGTCGGTGATGCTGGACGAAGTGGTCGTCACTGCGAACATGGTTACCCGCGAAGCCGACCGTTTCGTGGTCAATGTCGCGGCGACTCCCCTTTCGGCGGGCAAAACCGGCAAGGAGATGCTCGCGCTCTCGCCGGGCGTCTGGATTACCGATAAAGGCGACCTGTCCGTGAACGGACGCGGCGGGACACAGGTCATCGTGAACGACCGGGTACTCAAAGAGACGGGCGAAGAGTTGGTCGCCTACCTAGAAAACCTCAAGGCCGAAGATATCCTGAAAATCGAAGTCATCCCTTACGCAGGAGCCGAGTACGATGCGAACGCCACGGGCGGCGTGATCAAAATCACACTCAAGAAACAACGCGAAGAAGGTCTCGAAGGAGCCGTCAGCATGCGTTATTACACCTCCATCGTAGACCAGAAAGCCTGGAACTATCAGCCCAGCCTGAACCTCAACTACAAATACAACGCGCTGAGCCTTTACTCTAAAGTGGGTTACCGCCGTAACAACTGGACCGGCGGCAACATGGAAAGCGACCGATTCCTGGACCGGGACCGGATCATGGATGCAAACACCGGTATGGCACATCGCCAATCCCACACCACTTTTCAACTGGGCAGCGTTTACGACATCAACGACAAGCAAAGCGTCGGCGCAGAGTTCAATATGACCGAAAATCCTTATCACAACAACACCGACGGTACCGCACTCGCAATTGAAAACGGAAACTCCCTCACGTCACAATCGCTTTCCCGTAGCACAACGGACTACTCGCTGATGAGCTTCACGGCGAACTACTCGCTCAAACTCGACACGCTCGGCTCGACTTTCAAGACCGTCGCAAACTACACCTACCGCAATAAGGAAGATTCGGTATATTACCACACGAACTACAGCGGCATGATGAACTACGACAGTACTTCGCGTTACATGCCCACCGCGCGGTACGACATGTTCGCGATACGCAGCGATTTCGACATCGCGCTCAGCAAAAGCTCCAAACTCGCTACCGGATTAAAATACCAACGCAACACGATGGATAACGTCAATCCTTACGACTACTTCAAAAACGATATTTGGATCCCGCTGCCCGAACGCAGCAGCATCAACAAGTACACCGAGAACATCGGGGCGCTGTATGCCAGTTTTTCAACCAAATTCCGCAACAACACTTCATTGCTCGTGGGCCTGCGGGGCGAATACACGTACGCCGTACCGGCCACCAACAGCCAATACGTTTCCGAGCGACAAAAGTATTTCGACCTCTTCCCGAACGCGAACCTGTCGATTCCGCTGAACAAAAAACAGAGCCAGATGATTATCCTCGGTTACGGACGCAAAATCGGACGACCGTCATTTTGGCAACTGAGCCCATTCCGCCAACAACTATCCGACTATATGTTCATGGAAGGCAACCCAAAATTAAAACCGTCCTATACAAACGATTACACGCTCACCTGGGTGCTCTTTCGCAAATATACGCTGACGCTCGGCGCACAGGAGGTAAAAGATGCGTTCAGTATAATCGTCGACACCGATCCTTCCGACTCGAACATCCAAATCGCCCGGCAAAGCAATATGCCCAAACGGATGAATTACAACGCGAGCCTCAGTATCCCGGCCCAGATTACCAAATGGTGGATGCTCAACGCGAACCTGAACGGCAGCCGCAACGAGAACACGCTGATGCAACGGGACGTACCTCAAAAGGAGATTATCTTTACTTTCCGCGGAAACATGAGCAACACCTTCACCTTCAAGAAAAACTACAATTTCATGATCGAGGCATTCTACATGAGCCCGTCACTGGAAGGAAACGTCCGGGTGGGGGCCTTCCACATGGTCAATGCAGGCCTGAAAGGCAACTTCTTTGACAAAAAGCTGACAGCGACTTTTTATGTGTACAATATCTTCGACATGCGCGGGTCGACGATCACCTTCCAACAGGACAACACCTACACACGTTTCAATCAATGGGGCAACTACCGCTCGCTCGGCCTTTCGCTGCGCTACAGCTTCCAGGCCGGCAAAAAAATCAGGGTCAAAACCGTCGACGGCAGCGAACAGGATAACGGCGGCGGAGGTGGAGGAGGATTTTAACTTTCCAACAAAGATTACCGCAAAACCGGCACTCCTATTCTTAAACTCGACTATAAAAAACATACGCACGATGCCTAAAATCAGAAATCCGGGAGTCTAATAGAATAAAAAAACTATTTTTATCCCTTAAACCATTAACCTACGAACACCTACCGCCATGAGATCACTGTTCACCATCCTGCTGGCCGCCGCACTGGCGATTCCGGCGCCACGGGCACAGGCCCAGAATGCATCCGACCTGACATTGAAAGGCCGCACCGTCAATGACAAAGGGGCGGTAGTCGACTATGCCACCGTATCGGTAAGTTCGGTACAGGATTCCACAAAAACGTACGGCACGGTCGGAGACGACAAGGGGGCTTTCGAAGTCAGACTGCCCCGGGGAGACTACCGGCTGAAAATATCTTTCATGGGATACGAAAATCTCGAACGACAGATCGAACTGAACTCCGATACCGACCTGGGCGATCTGACGATGCACCCGTCCGCCGTCACGCTCGATGAAGTTGTGGTGACCGGGAACATCATCACCCGTGAAGCAGACCGTTTCATAGTCAATCTGGCCAACACTCCGCTGGCTATCGGACGCGACGGCAAAGAGATCATGTCGCTGGCGCCGGGTGTCTGGATCAGTGAAAAGGGGGAGATCTCGGTCAACGGACGCAAAGGCACCCGCGTGATGGTAAACGACCGTCTGCTGCGGGAAACGGGCGAAGACCTGATTGCCTATTTGCAAAACCTGAAAGCGGAGGATATCCTGAAAATCGAGGTCATCCCTTATGCCGGAGCGGAATACGACGCCGACATGACCTCGGGCATCATCAAGATCACGCTCAAAAAACAGCGCAACGACGGCATGGAGGGCTCGGCCACCATGCGTTACGGACACTCGCTGGTCAACGACATGACCTGGTACCTGCAGCCCGCCGTGAATCTCAAATACCGCAACAACAAACTGAGCCTTTACACCGACTTTTCACTGAACCGCAACAAGTCCGGCAACACGGTCTCAGGAATAAATCAATTCCATACCGGCGACCAAGTCACACAAACCTCCGGCGGGAAACTGTACAACCTGGGCTCCTACAAAACACTCCGGGTAGGCGGGGTGTACGACATCGACGATCGCCAAAGCGTCGGATTGGAGGTCAATTACACGCATTCGCCTTCCACAGGCAATAACCGGAACGACCTGACGATGCAAAGCGGCGACGAGGTGACCGACGTCCAAAGCCTCTACCTGAGCGACAACCTCAATTACCGGATCAGCGTTTCGGGCAACTACATCCTCAATCTCGACACGCTCGGCTCGACATTCAAACTGCTGCTGGACTACAACCGCCGCAACGGGGACGACCATTCGGACTACCACAGCCTCTATTCGGGTTTCCGAAACCTCGACTCGACCTATCGCAGCGATATCATTACGCTCAACAATATCTACTCGGCCACAGCCGATTTCGACATCGCCCTGAGCAAAGTATCGAAACTCACCACCGGCATCAAATACACGAACAACGGGATGGATAACTCGACTTTGTACGAATACCTGAAAAACGAATCATGGCACAAAATCGGCGCGCTGACCAACCTGAACAAATACAATGAAAACATCAGCGCGCTCTACGCGAAGTTCTCGACCCGCTTCAAAAACAACTTTGCCCTGTCGCTGGGCCTGCGCGGCGAGTATACCTATGCCGTTCCGTCGACCAGCAGTACCGTGATTACCGACAAGCAAAACTATTTCGGCTTGTTCCCGAACGCGAACCTGTCGATGCCGCTGAACAAAAAGCAGAGCCAGATGCTTATCCTCGGTTACAGCCGCAAAATCCAGCGGCCGTGGTTTTGGGCGCTGAATCCGTTCCGCAGGCCTCTTTCCGAATATTCGTATATCGAAGGCAATCCCAGGCTTACTCCCGCCTACACGAACGAAGTCAACCTCACCTGGGTCTTCGCCCACAAATACAGCCTGAGCTTCGGTACGCAGCTCACCAAAGACAACATCCAGCAGATTCTGGTAACCGACCCGACCAATCCCGACGCGATCGTTTACCGGTTCGAGAACATGCCGCACATGAACCTGTGGTTCGTAAACCTCAGCGTACCGGCCCAGATCACCAAATGGTGGCAGATGACGTTCAACGCGACGGGAATCAATTTCCGTTCGAAACTGTCGGGGCAGCCCATCACCATCCAAAACAGTATTATGGGCAATATGGACAATACATTCACCATTCATAAGGGGAAAAAATGGTACGTCGACCTGGGCGGCAACTACCAGTCACCGATAGCCGTCGGCAATATCCGCATGGGACATTACTATACGATTAACGGCGGGCTCAAGCATACTTTCGCCAAAGACCGCATGACCATGAGCATCTATGTAAACGACATATTCAACTCCGGAACCGTACGGGTAACCGGAACCGATCCGTCGGTCACGAACGTATCCGTCATGCAGGGCAGCTTCCGCAGGCTCGGCATCTCATTGCGCTACAACTTCAAGGCAGGTAAGAAAATCAAGGTCAAGAACGTTCAATCCGGAGCCGGAGACGAACAGTCGAGGCTTTCGGGCGGAGCCAGCGCGCCCGGCGGCGGCAATTGACCTCCACTCGGCCGCTTTGGACACCATAAACTTCTCAAAACAGACGCCCACTCCCTACCGGGAAAAACTGAAACTGAAACCAAAAAAGGAAACGAACACCTTATTTAAACGATAGATTTCCCAACATCTAAAACCGCACGATATGAAAAAAACACTGCAAGTGAACATAGGAGGCCGCCCCTTCATCATCGATGAAGACGCATACCTGACTCTCCGGCAATACCTCGACGAGGTAGGCATCCGGCTGGACGGATCGGAGAGCAGCGAGGTGATGGAGGATATCGAGACCCGGATCGCCGACCTGTTCCAAGAAACCCTCTCGTCACGCATTCAGGTCGTCAACCTCGATGCCGTACGCCACGCTATTGCCATCCTGGGCAGTGCCAAAGAGTTCGGCGAACCCATCCGTCAAACCACCCCGGACTCCGTCGGGGAGCAACAACCCCCATCCCCGACTGTCAAAAAACGGTTTTACCGCAGCCGTTACGACCGGATGCTGGGAGGCGTTTGCGGAGGCATTGCCCGTTATTACGACCTCGATCCATTGCTGGTCCGTATCATCACTCTCGTCCTGGGCGTTTTCACCGGTCTGGCGATCCTTCCCTATATCATCCTGTGGATCGTCGCCCCGATGGAACCCCGGCAAATTACCGAAGGCACAGATTTGAAAGACCAATAAAAACAAGACCGTTATGGCTGTTAATGTAGATAACATAAAAGCTCAGATGCGCAAGGGAATCCTCGAGTATTGCATTCTCTCGATTATTTCCCGCGGCGACTCGTACGCGTCGGCCATCATCAGCGAGCTGAAAGCCGCAGAGATGATCGTAGTGGAGGGAACGCTCTACCCGATCCTGACGCGCCAGAAAAACCAAGGTTTGCTCTCTTACCGCTGGGAAGAGTCTCCTCAGGGCCCCCCCCGCAAGTACTACACCATCACCGACCTGGGCCGGGAGTACCTCGCTGCACTCGACGTGGCATGGCAGGAATTCGTCACGCAAATCGGAATGATCCGCAACGGATCGGTAAACCGCTAAACAGACAAAGAGATGAAAGAGACCACCAACGTCAGCATTGCCGGAATCGCTTTCCGGCTCGATAACGAGGGATACCTGCAACTCAAGAACTACCTCACGCGGATCGAACTGGGTTACAAAAACAATCCCGACGGAGCGGAAATCCTCGCCGATATCGAGGCCCGCGTCTGCGAACTGATCCTCAACCAGCAATCGGCCGACCAACTCGTGCCGGCGGACCGCATCCGCGACATCATCGAGCAACTCGGGATGCCGGACGACTTCCCCGCGACGGACAATACGGAAACCGACGGAACGGGAACGTCCATCGACAGAAACGCCGTGCTTCCGAACGAAGAAAACGGGTCCGGGCATTCCCCGCTGCCCCGCCGTCTGTACCGCAACCCGGAAGGTGCAAAACTGGGAGGGGTATGCAGCGGGTTGGGCACCTATTTCAATGTCGAACCGGTTTTTATCCGGCTCGCTTTTCTCGCCCCGATTCCGCTGATCCCGCTATCGGCCATCATCACGCACGACGGGGCACCCTCCGCTTTCTTCGCGATTCTCTTCTCTGCTTTTTTCCTGCTCTATTTCCTGCTGTGGTTCTCCATCCCGATGGCACGAACCCCGCGCCAAAAGCTCGAAATGCGGGGTGAACGGATCACCGCATCTTCGATCCAGAAAGGCTTGCAAAACGATTTTCGCCAGATCCAGCCTTCACGCAAAAGCGAACGAAGCGCCTCGATCTGGGCAGACCTGGTTTATATTCTGGGACGGATCATGCTTTTCTTCGTCAAGTTCATCACAGTAGTAGTTGCGTGCGGTTTGCTGATCGGCGCCCTGGCAGCACTTTTCATGACAATCGTCATGATGAAAGGCGCGGCCGGTTCACCCGAAGTATTGCAAATCATGGGCATACATATTCATGCCTGCGATTTCTCAGGTACGGGCTTCCTGCTGGTCATGCTCTCCGCAATCCTGCCGATGCTGGGAATCAGCTACCTGCTGATGGGGCTTGTACTGCAACTGCCCAAACTGAAAAAAGTGCTTTCGGCCCTGTTCGGTATCTGGCTGATCATCGCGATCTTCGCGGTCGTGATCGTGGCCAGGGGGCAGTATATGCCCGGTGACAGCAATGATAGCCAACCGCAGATTCCCATTTCACAGCATGACACGATACGGGTGGAAACGATCCGCATCGGCGATTCGACCGTTACCGATACGGTCCGTATCGAATATTTTACCGAACCCTAAAACTTTTAAACCATGGAAATCATCAATAACAACTACAATCCGGCCGGTGGTCCGACTTCATCCAACGGTCGTCCGTCCGGGCCGGACAACCAGGCCCGCAACCTCTTTTTCGGAACCCTGTTGGTCGCTGCCGGTTTCCTCTGGCTGCTGCGGGATTTTCATGTGGTTCCCTACTGGCTGTTCAATACGATCTTTTCGTGGCAAATGTTACTGGCCGTCACCGGCGCCTACCTGCTCACCATCCGGCGCTGGATCGTGGGATGGATCATGCTGGCCGCAGGCCTCTGCCTGGTCATCCTCGACCTGACGGGGATCCATGTCTCATTTGCAAAAATCATTTTTCCGTTGGTCCTCATTTCCGCCGGAGCAGCTATCATATTAAGTATCAATAAGCAGCAATAACCCAACACCCGTTTTGGCGGCATGCACAATCCTATATTAAAAAATATTAAAATTTAGGTACCAAATATGCAGTGTCGTTATTATTGCTAAATTTGCGCAGTAAAAACAAAACGGAATACTATGGCTGAGATCAAGTGTATCGGCATTCTGACATCCGGCGGCGATGCGCCGGGCATGAACGCGGCAATCCGTGCGGTCACGCGTACCGCCATTTATAACGGCTTTGAGGTCAAAGGGATCATGAGGGGTTACAAAGGATTGATCACCAATGAGATCATCCCGTTCAAAACCCAGAACGTAAGCAATATCATCCAGCAGGGGGGTACGATCCTCAAGACGGCCCGCTGCATGGAGTTCATGACACCCGAAGGCCGCAAACTCGCCTATGAGAACATGACCGCCCAGGGCATCGACGCACTGGTGGTGATCGGCGGCGACGGTTCGCTCAGCGGAGCGCGCATTTTCGCGTCGGAATACAATTTCCCGATCGTCGGAATGCCCGGAACCATCGATAACGACCTGTTCGGTACCGATACGACGATCGGATACGATACGGCGCTGAATACCATTATGGAAGCCGTGGATAAGATCCGCGACACGGCCTCTTCCCACGAACGGCTTTTCTTTATCGAAGTGATGGGACGTGAGGCGGGTTTCCTCGCCCTCAACGGTGCGATTGCCTCGGGGGCCGAAGCGGCTATCATCCCGGAAATCGCTACCGAGGTCGACCAACTGAGCGAACTGATCGGCAACGGTTTCCGCAAATCGAAAAACAGCAGTATCGTGCTGGTGGCGGAGAGCGAACTGACCGGCGGAGCGACCGGACTCGCCGAACGTGTCAAGAATGAGTTCCCGCAATACGACGTGCGTGTGACAATCCTCGGCCACATCCAGCGCGGCGGTTCGCCCTCCGCGAGCGACCGCATCCTGGCCAGCCGCATGGGCGAAGCTTCGATCAACGCCCTGCTCGAAGGACAGCGCAACGTAATGATCGGTATCCAAAACGACGAACTGGTCTACATCCCCTTCAGCAAGGCGATCAAAAACCAAAAGCCGATCAACCGGGACCTGCTCAATACGATTAAAATACTATCGATCTGACATCGGTTTTCACTCCTTAAAAAGCGGTTCTTGCGAGCCGCTTTTTTTTATCGGCAGGATTGTATTTCCGGTCGGCAGAAAAGGTCGATTCATCGTGAAAACAGCCGTATCGGAAGCCGGTCCCTTGCTGATTCACAATCTTGTCCCTATATTTGTAACCTATTCATAGGCGACCGGATGCCTCGGCCAGCCCGTTTCGGAAATCTTTCCGAAAGGCCGAACAAACAGCCGGACAACATGGTGAGTAGTAGTGTTTGTAGGAAGAAGCACTGCCCCGAAGCGCAAGCCCGGGTGCAGTGCTTCGTTCGTTTATGGCACCTTTTTTGAAACACGTACGGTAGATTGGGTTCGGTAGCAACCTGAACCGAAGAAGAACCTATACAAGATTATTTTAATTAAATCGATTATTACCATGAAAAAAGGTTTACTTGCAATTTTTGCAATGCTGTGTGTAACGGCCACCGCCTCGGCCCAGGGTTGGGGATTCGGTCCTAAAGTAGGTGCCACTTTCGCGAACGTGAACGGTCTCGAGGGGACGAAAATGAAAGCTGGCGTCGTTGCCGGTATGTTTGCCGAGCGCGACATCAACAACTGGTTCAGCATACAAGCCGAACTGTTATGGAGCCAGCAGGGGTACCATCAAAAAATGGCGGGCGAAGCGTTCGATACTCGACTCAGCTATGTGTACCTGCCCGTCGTGACCAAATACTACCTGATCGGCGGCATGAACGTACAGCTGGGTGCACAGTTCGGTTATCTGGTGACCTCGAAAGCAACCGGAAGTCCGAGCCTGAAGCCGGTTATCAACAAATACAACGTAGACGCGCTGGTGGGCTTGGGTTACGACTTCAACTGCGGGCTGATGATCGAAGGCCGCTACAACATCGGGCTGACGAACCTTCAGCGCACAAATGATCCGCTGGACCTGCGCAACGCCACGATGGAAGTGATGGTCGGCTGGAAATTCTAACCACAGGATATGACTGGGCCCTGAGGCCCGGGTCGTCTATCCGGGAGGGGATCGCAAGTATCCCATTTTAAGAAAAGTGCAATATACTGACGATTCAGTTATTGCACTTTTTTATTGGGGTCGGGACAAAGTGATTCGACAATCCGGCAACCCCGTTTACCCCTGCAGAACGTCACAAAAAACTGCAACAGCCGCTCTTATACTCTTCATTCAGCAGGGATGGGTTTTGTACGACGACGCGACTCTCCGGAATTCGGACGGTGTCAGGCGGTAATACTTCTGAAACAGACGGTAAAAAGTCCTCACAGAATTGAATCCGGAGCAGGCCGCGATCGCCTCGATTTTCGTCGTGTGGTCGCACAGCAGCGTCGCTTTCGCACACTCGAGCCGCAGATGGTTCGTATACTCGAGGAAGGTCATCGAACAATGCTCGGAAATCGCTCTCGAAAGGTAAAGTTTATTGGTGCCCAGTTCGGCGGCAACCTGTTCACGCGTCAGGTTCGGGTCCCTAAAGCGCTCCTGCTCCCGCATCAGCCGGTCTAGAGCGGCATACAACTGGTTATCACCATCCTCCGGCCGCTGTGGTTCCTGTTCCTGTAGTGCCCGGCGGATACGGTGCAACTCTTTCCGGACTTCACCCAACTGGGCAACCTGCTCGAACAGCTGTCGGTTTTTCCGCTTGACCCGGCGACCGTTCCACCACAGCAACCAGAGGATAATGCCGAGTGCAACAATTCCGATTAATAATATCCCTGCAACCGTCCGGATGCGGGAGATCGTAACCTGCTGCCGCAATATCTGCGCCTGCTGTTCGGTCGTTTCGTATACGGTCCGCAATTCGAGGGCGGTCTCGTAGTTTGCCCGTGCATAAAGGCTGTCGGCAAGCACTGCGGCCTGATGTTCCATATTCCATGCATGCGGGTAATCGCCCAGATGACGGTAAATATCGCTCAATTGCCGTTTGGCCGCAAGGTTGAACAGGTTGACCGTATCGCCGACACGCGCCTCGTCGAGGTATTGCCGCGCACGCCGGAGTGCCTCGGGGTAACGTCCCGCCGCCTTGAGGTAATCGAGAGCCAGTTCGTGCATTTGCGGACTCAGCACTTTGTCCGTATTCGCCAGCAACCGCTGCGCCTCGGCATATGCGCCGGCGGCTTGGGCCGTTTCGCCGTTCAACGCGTAGAGCCGTGCGAGTGAAATATGGTTTTGGGCCTGCCGGAAATTCAAATTCCGGACCTCTTCTACCTCTGTTCCGGCACGCTGCTGGCGGGTGAGGCGACCGTACCATGCGATCAGGTCCCGGGTGATGCGGATCGCCCCGGAATAATCTCCGGCCCGGAAACAGGCCTCGGCTTCCAATTCGCGGCTCCACAACAAATAATCGGTCACCTTCTTGTTCCCGGTTTGAGTCCGTAAAATTTCCTGTGCAGCACGAAGGTGCTGCAATCCTTTTTCATGTGCTCCGTCCCGACTGTACGTATCCCCCAGGTATAACAGAGCGACCGCTTCGCGTAACCGGTTTTTGTACTTGCGGGCCTTATCCAGGTAGAGCAACATGCTGCGAAGCATTTCGTCGTGCCGGTTCAGCACCTGGTACTCGTTGCACATCAATGCCGTAATGAAAAGATCAGTTTCCGGATCATTCCGAAGTTCGTCGGTGTCGGCGATCGAATGCAAGTAACGCAGTGCCCGGCGGGGATTCAGGTCACGCGACGCGACAAAAGCCCTCGCCGCCACGATTTTGTATCGCGGAATCGCGGCATGTCCCTTCGAAGGATGTTGTCTTTCCAGCGAATCGAGTATCTGCCGGGCCAACGCGCCGTTTTTCCCGGCGAGCGCATACGCCCCATCGAGCGTATAAAGCGTATCGGCTGCCGGCTGTGCCGCTGCCGGAATGCAAACACCCGCCGCAACGGCCGAAAAGGCGACCGCAAAGATACGGAAAAGGAGAGCGGAATATAGGCGAAACATAGATGTACACAGCGTTTCCCCAAAGATAGACAAACATCAGCAGCCATACAATGTTCCCGGCTGCAAATACAGGCCGAAATCCGCAACAGCCCAGATTTTGCCGCGATGACACTTGATTTTTCCGGGATGACACATATTCGTGCTCCGTCTCGCCGGAAGCCCGGTATTTATTCCGTTCCTTTGTACACCGATGTACATACACAGCGCAATTCTGCTGTCGGCCGTGCATCCCGGCCGGTCTACATTATATTCCCGAATTCTCCATGTCCGGCTCAAAATCTTAATTGCAATCTCCCAATTAATGACAAATTATTGTAATCGTAGAATCCGGGAAGTACTGTGCGGCGCTGCAGCAGTGCTGCTTTGCGCCGGTGCATTTTCGTGCGGCAAAGAAAACGACGAATCCCAGGGAGGCGACGCGCCGCACGAAGGGCGCGCCCGCACCGTGCTGGTCTACATGATCGGCGACGTGAACCTGTGGCAGGAGCAATGGACGAACCTGAACCGGCTCGAGGCCGGATGGAACGACGATATCGACGGCAACCTGCTCGTTTACCTCGACCCTTCGCCCCATACGACACAGTTCCCGAATCCTGTGCTGCTTGAAATCGTCCCGGATCAAACCGATGCGATCGTAAGCCGTGTGGTCAAAAGTTATCCGGAGCAGAACGCGACCGACAAAGCGGTGATGCGCGGCGTACTCGAAGACGCGATCCGGATGTATCCGGCCCCGTCGCAGGGGCTCGTGATCGCATCGCACGGTTCGGGTTGGTGGCCCGCTTTCGCCGACGAGTTGGTGCCCACGGATGACGAACATGATACCCCCCAAACACGCGCAATCGCCGGGGGCGACAGGTACGGAACCGATGTGGAAGTGAACGACCTGGCCGAATTGCTGCCGATCAAGTACGACTTTATCCTGATGCACGCCTGCCTGATGGGCAATGTCGAAACCGCCTATGCGCTGAAAGACAAATGCGGAATGTACGTGGCTTCATCGGCCACATTGCCCGGTGCCAGCCTGCCGTTCCAATACATCACGGAAGCTATGTTCGCACAGCCTGCCGCCGATTTTTATCACCTGATCCAGACCAGTTGCGCTTTTTACAACACGCTGCCTGAAGACGAGGCCGACCTGCTGACTCTGTCGGCGGTACGTACCGACCGGCTCGACGGATTGGCAACGGCGACGCGCGCGTTGATGGAAAAAGTAACGGCGGATCCTGAACTGTTTTATGACAAGCTGAAAGACCGGGCCTATACATATGAAGATTCGCCCTATCAGGATCTACGGCAGGTACTTGCGCTGGAAAGCGAAGGAGTCCCGGAACTGCAATCCGACTACGAGGCTTTCTGCAAGGCACTGGCCGATGCCGTAGTGCTAACAGGTGATGTGTACCAGACATTGCCCCCCGACATGCGGCTCCATCCGGATGATTTTTGCGGGCTGACCTGTTACACCCCGCAGTCGGATGTCAAAATGTCAGAATTGAACGCGTATTTCAAAAAGACCTACCGCTGGGCGGATGCCTCCGGATTCGGTCTGCTGGTCGGCTATCAGGGTACTCCTGAAACAACACCTGCGCCATAACCCGAATAATTTATTTCCAACCACTTTAAAACCTATTTATTATGAAAATCAAATCTTTTTTGGCGACATTACTGGTAGCTATCAGTAGCATTGTTGCATTTTCCTCCTGCAATAATGACAAAGAGGAGACGGAATACTATTTTTTTAAACTGACTGCGGCGATAACCGACCCGGGCGACATGTCTCAGAGCGAAATTGATTTGGTCGATCAAGCGCTTGATTTGCTGGAAACGACTTACAACGGGAACGTATTCAATCAGGCTATGACTGTCGAAACGGCTAAATCCGTACTCGATAAGATGGCCGATGAACTCAAGTCGAAAAGCGGTACTTCAGGTCAGCCGGTAACCGTTACCTTGCGTTTGACAAGTTCATCGACAGGGGATCTTGTCGAAACCGTGACCATTTTACCGCGTTAAAATAATGATGGCTGACGTACCTGACATCGTGTAACGAAAAAAGACGGCAGGGATTCTGTCGTCTTTTTTCAAAATACAATATGCCCATGAAGACTATTTTTATGTTTATGGCCTTGTTCGCAGGATTCTGTACTGCGTCGGCCCAGGTGGATACGATTTATACCCACGAAGGGGTCATTCCGTGTAATGTCGTTGAGGTTACCGAAACGGCTGCCATGTTTCAATATCCCGGCGAGTCTCATAATAACAGTTTGTCGTTGAATGCAATCAGTAAAATCGTGTTTCGTAGCGGCCGCGTGCAGGAATTTGCCGCCCGCACTTCATTTCGCCGTCTCTCTTCACCCATGGAATGGCAGCAAGTTGCCATAGCGGGGGTCGAATCTGAGGTGAAAGGGCTGTATAAACTCGATGACGTGAGCTCCAAAGCGAAAGGAACGACCGAATTTTCAAATCAGGAACGCGTGAAGCGTCGCGCTATAGATAAAATGAAAATGCAGTCAGCTATCTTGGGTGGGAATGTCATTTATATGGTGCAGATGCGTAGCGACGGAACGAAATTCAATTGGCTGAGCGGTGTAAGCTCGACTGCTGAAACTTCTCTGTTCGGCGTAGCGTATTCGAGCCAGATGCCTCGGTTGTCCGATGTGGAAAAACTTATCAAAAGCGGTAGGCGTTTTGACGTGGTTGAAACAGTAACCATGGTTAACACCGATTCGCGTTACGCTCAAGGAACGATGTCATCGGAACTCACGATTGACCGCATTTACGACGATAGCGGTTTAATCATGCTCGAAGGCTCCATAAAAGGAGTGAAGGAACGAGTGTTCCGCGTCACTTTTTGCAATGAGTCTGATTTTTATATTGCCTATAAAACTCGTCGCGGGGTTTTCTCGTATAAAGTGACCGTACACTGAACTGGGAATTACCCGGGATGAAAACAGGTTTGGCAGGCACAGCCTGCCCGTTGCCGTAGATGACGGATGCACTGACCGGGAAATTCGGCAGTGGACATAGCTCGAGCGATAGGGAAGATTGCCGATGGATTCAATAAACTGACATAGTATGAAAGAATCGTTTTCGAAATCATACGTTATGTTCATTGCCAACCAGATCGATTATGCGGATGGAGGTATCAGGTACTGAAGAATGAGTCGGGCAATGCTACGTTGTTTTTGTTCGACGCAGGACAGAGACTGAGCGAACACACCGCACCTTTCGATGCATGGGTACAGTTTTTTGCCACGTCGCGTTCAACGCGGAAACTGTGGAAGCGGAAATTGCGCTTGACGGTCAGTCTTTGCGTTTGGAAACAGGTGAATCTGTGATTACGCCTGCCGGAGTCACGCACTCTGTACGCGCGGTCATGTTGTAATCAGAAAGATCCGGTATAAGATAATGAATTGAATGATCAAAATTGAATATCATGCAAAAAAGTACGATTTATTGTGCAATTGCCGGGATGTTGTTGTTATGCGGCGGATGCAGTAAGATGAAAGACGATATCGACACGTTGAAGAAACCGATCCCCACCGCACTGGTAATCCTCAATCCCGAATATATCGTCCAGAACGGTAAAACGTTCGATATACCGTTTCGCGTCAATCCGTCGAATTTCGTCGTAACGAAGGAAAACCTTTCGCTCGACGTGCCGGCCTCCCACATCACCCGTTCATCTTACGGAACCTCGATTCCGGAATACGAGCTGACCGATGTACAGCCGCACAAGGACGCACAGGGAGGAACGATCGACGGCGAATGGATCGCAACGGTTTCCGTCAAATCGGGCGCTTATTACAGTTCGTCGCTGATTGCATTGGTGCTCAAATATGAGGATGCCAACGGCCAGCAGGTGCAGATCACCTCGACTTATCTGGGCGACCTCACCACAACGGTCAAGTTGACGCCGGACATGGTAGCAATGAAACTGTTCCCGGCCTGCTCGTACGCAAAACTCGACGGGTCGGCTTATCTTTATACGCCGGTGACACTGCAGGCACGCCCGATCTCGTCCGGCAGCGAGACAATGTTCGACCTGAGCACCGTCCGGGTGGATTCCTGTAAAGTGGATGCTCCGGACGAGATACGAGGGATGTTCTGGCTCGAGACGACCGATCCCGACAAACGCGAATGGAAATTGCAACCCAGTTATGTGTTCCAGTTCCCGGACGCCGATGCGCGCTCCAGAGGGATCGACGTGAAGATGTGGCTGACCGACCTGGTTAGCGGAGAGCAGATCACGATCTCCAAACCGATCGCATTTTTCCGTACCGAATATACCACACCCACGGTCGAATTCAAACTTTCGGAATGGCCGGCAAACAATACGATACAAGTACCGTTCGGCAATGCGCTCGCACAAATCGGCGTGACGGCCGACCTGTTCAAACAACTTTCCGATACCGACCCGATTCCGGTGTCTAAGTCCATAGGGACAAAGGTTACCGACGACTGGGACGGAAAAGACGGGACTCCGGCGATAATCAGCCTCGAAAATCCGCATCAGAAAGAAGCTGGCAATAAAGCCGTCACTACCCCGGAAGAGGATTATCTGAAATTTGTCTTTTTTGCCGGTAAACCCGACGCAGGCGAAAAATACAAGCTCAAACTGATCGTTACCTATACCGTTCCGGGAGCCGACCAGCCGACAATCAACGCTACGATCTACGTTCCGTTCACTTTCGTTCCCTGACCGGATTAATTGTACACCCTGAATTTAACGCTTGATTATTGCAATAACCGAATAACATCCACAACACGGCGCACCGGACAGCTCGGCATGCTGCTGCTCGCAGCGGCCACCCTGATCCTGACCAATAACTTGTCCCATACCGCCCTCTGCGGCATCGTAACCGAGCCGGACAAATTCCGGTGCCCGGCTCGGTTGCAACATTGTTTCACACTGTTTATGGTTTAATGAGTCTGTCGTTCCGGTTCCGCAGAGGGTACCGGAACGACTGTTTTCCGGAGGCTGCATCCGGGGCGCATATCCGGATCAAATGCCTTGCGAAGGGGAAAGGCACATGTTTTTCGGAACCTCGTCCGGTTCATTTCCCGAATCGACCCGTACACTTGTCTGCGGGAAAAACATTACATTTGCAGGAAACGTAACGTTTCTCCGAACCATGCCGACACGCCGCGAACTCTGGGATACGCTCCACGCCGCCGCAGCCTCCCTGTACGATGGACACGAGGCGCGTGCCGCCACGGCCCTGCTCTGTGACGAACTGTTCAAAATGCGGTTCACCGATGTCGTGGTCGAGCCGGATGCTGCGTGCCCGGAAAGCACGGAAATACGCATGCGAGAAATAATCAGGGACATAGAGGAAGGACGCCCCATACAGTACATCATCGGCCGTACCGAATTTTACGGCAGGCCCTTCACCGTCCGTGAAGGAGTCCTGATTCCCCGCCCGGAAACGGAAGAGTTGGTCGCATGGATCATTGCTGAGCATACCGGTCCAAACCCGACAAAACGATATCCGGCCGGCCGAAACCCGACACAACCGCACCGGACGGCCCATGTACTACGCGAATCGTCTGGGCCCGCTCCGCTCCGCCTGCTCGACATCGGTACTGGAAGCGGATGTATCGCCGTATCACTGGCAGCAGAACTGCGGCATTCGGAAGTAACGGCTCTCGACGTCTCGGCCGAAGCGTTGGCAATCGCTGCGGAAAACGCCACGTTCAATCATACGGCGGTCGCTTTTCTACTGCATGACATTTTAGGACCGGATCTCCCGCCGGAATTTGCCCCCGGAACATTCGACGTGGTCGTCAGCAACCCTCCGTATGTCACCGACGGGGAACGGAACCTGATGCGACCCAACGTCCTGAATCACGAGCCGACGCTCGCCCTGTTCGTTCCCGACAACGATCCGCTGAAATTTTACCGCGCGATCGCAAAACACGGACAGACACTGTTGCGTCCCGGCGGAGCGCTCTATTTCGAAATCAACGAACAATTCGGTTCCGAAATGCTGCAAATGTTGCACACAGAAGGTTACACCGGAGCCGAATTGCGCCGGGACATATTCGATAAGGAAAGGATGGTGCGTGCATGGCGAAATTGACGAAACGTATCTCCGGCAACGAAACCGCCTTTCCCCGGCGGGAGAAAGCCGCGAAAACCCCGGAACAGGCGCTCCGGCTGCTGATGAATTTGTGTGCGAAGAGTGAGAAATGCACCTCGGATGCCCGGAAGGCGCTTTACCGCTGGGGAGTCGACCCTTCTGCGCACGAAAGCATTATTCGGAAGCTGACCGAGCAGAAATTCATCGACGATACCCGCTACGCCGCCGCCTACGTGCGTGAAAAAGCGACGCTGAGCCGCTGGGGCAGTTACAAAATCCGCTCGGGGCTGCGCACGAAACAGATCAGCGAGGAGACCATCGCCGAGGCCGTCGCACAACTCGACGCACACGACATGAGCGGTAAACTCGAAGAACAACTTCGCCGCAAAATGCGCACCGTCAAAGCTAAAAACAGTTACGACCTGCGCACCAAACTCCTGCGTTACGGAGCGGGCTTGGGCTTCGATTTCAGCGAGGTAAACGATTTGGTCGAACGACTGGTCCAGCATACGGACTCTGTCGGCGACGACTTTTAGCCGAAACGGATTCCGGCCACTGTTTCAAAAAATCACATGGGAATCATCACATTAACACCCGAAAACATCGACCGGGAACACATATGCTGCGCACTGGCCGACAAAAAGAACGCCGACGGCGTACAAGCCAAGAAAGCCGGGAAAACGTACATCCTGAATCCGGACACACCCGGGGGGAATCCTCATGCCGCGTCATCGTGCCGTTCCCCGGACGAAACCCCGTCTAAAACTCGGACGTAAAATGGAATTTGATGTCGGGAAATTTTTCCATTGCCAGGGACAGCGCATAGGAAGTATCGGCCAGGAATACCTCGCGTCCGCGCTTGTCTAACGCCATATTGTTGTACTTGCGCTTACGGAAATCCTCCAACTGTTCGCGGTTGTCGGACTCGATCCAGCACGCCTTGTGGATTTGGATCGGTTCGTAACGGCATTTCGCACCGTATTCGTGTTCCAAACGGTACTCGATCACCTCGAACTGTAACGCGCCCACCGTGCCGATGATCTTGCGGCCGTTCATCTTGCTGGTAAACAACTGTGCGACACCCTCGTCCATCAACTGGTCGACGCCTTTGGCCAACTGTTTGAATTTCATCGGATCGGCGTTTTCGATATAGCGGAACAATTCGGGCGAGAAACTGGGAATACCGGTAAAACGGAGCTTTTCGCCTTCGGTGAACGTATCGCCGATCTTGAAGTTTCCCGTATCGTGCAAACCGACGATATCACCGGGGAAAGCTTCGTCGATCACAGATTTTTTCTCAGCCATGAACGCGGTCGGCGCGGCGAATTTCATTCCCTTGCCCGACGGAACATGCAAGTAGGACTTATTGCGTTCAAAAACGCCTGAACAGATTTTCAGGAATGCGATGCGGTCACGGTGGTTCGGATCCATGTTCGCATGAATCTTGAAGATGAAACCGGTCAGTTTCGGTTCGTCGGGGCGGATATCCCGCTGCTCGGTATGGCTCACCCCGGGCGACGGGGCAATGCGGATGAAACAGTCGAGCAATTCGCGCACGCCGAAATTGTTAAGCGCACTGCCGAAAAAGACCGGAGCCACTTCACCGCGACGGTAGCTGTCCAGATCGAACTCCGGGTAAACCCCTTCGACCAGCTCCAGGTCATCGCGCAGGTGCTTGGTAAAAGGTGCGATATATTGATCGATGGCCGGATCGTCCAGTTTAACGTCCAGCTCCACCCCTTCGGCACGCTGCTTGTCTTCGGTGAAAAACAGCGACAACCGGTCGGCATAGAGGTCGTAAACACCTTTAAACGTGGGACCGGTGCTGATCGGCCACGCCAGCGGACGTACTTTGATCTTCAATTCGGCCTCGATCTCGTCGAGCAGGTCGAACGGATCCTTGCACGGACGGTCGAGTTTATTGATGAAAACCATCACCGGGGTCTTGCGCATACGGCAAACCTCCATCAGCTTACGCGTCTGGGTCTCGACACCTTTCGCACCGTCGACCACGATGATCACGCTATCGACCGCCGTCAGCGTGCGGTAGGTGTCTTCGGCAAAATCCTCGTGCCCCGGCGTATCGAGGATATTGATCTTGCAATCCTTATACTCGAAACCCATCACCGAGGTCGCGACCGAAATACCCCTCTGCCGCTCGATCTCCATAAAGTCAGAAGTGGCTCCCTTTTTGATCTTGTTCGACTTGACGGCTCCGGCCACGTGAATCGCGCCGCCGAAAAGCAGCAGTTTCTCGGTCAGGGTGGTTTTACCCGCATCCGGGTGGCTGATGATGGCAAATGTGCGCCGACGCGCGATTTCCTGTTGTAAGTCCATATCGTAAAATGCTGCGTCCGGGGCCGCTTGGACAATCCCGGACTCAGGTTAAATTATCCATTGTTGTCATTCGACCTCGCGGGCGGATAGTCGGTCGAATAGTGCAGTCCGATGCTCTGGTGCAAAGCCTCGGCATGCTTGATTATGAGGTAGCCCACGGCGATCATGTTGCGCAGTTCGCAAAGGTCCTGGCTCAGCGTCAGCTTCGAATAGAGTTCTTCGGTCTCCTTGAAGATAATCTCCAGCCGGCGTTTGGCACGTTCGAGCCGCAGGTTCGAGCGGACAATACCCACATAATTGCTCATAATCTGCTGCATCTCCTTGTAATTCTGCGTAATGAGCGCCATCTCCTCAGGCATCGTCGTCCCCTCGTAATCCCACGCCGGGATATCGCGCTGCAGTTCTATGCCGTCGATCCTGCCTATCGAATGGCGTACCGCAGCGTCGGCATAAACGGCCGCTTCCATTAGCGAGTTGGATGCGAGGCGGTTACCGCCGTGCAATCCGGTGGAAGAGGTTTCGCCCAACGCGTACAGCCGCCGGATTGACGACTGCCCGTTCAGGTCGACTTTCACGCCGCCGCAGCAATAATGCGCTGCGGGCACTACCGGAATCATATCCTTGGTCAGGTCGATACCCACCGAAAGGCATTTCTTGTAGATATTCGGGAAATGGTCTGTCACCTCGCGGGGATCCTTGTGCGTAATATCGAGGTACACGAACTCCTCGCCCGAAATCTTCAGTTCGTGGTCGATGCCGCGGGCTACGACGTCGCGCGGCGCGAGCGAGCCCATCGGGTGGTATTTGTGCATGAACTCCTTGCCGTTCTGCAGCCGCAGGATGCCGCCGAAACCGCGCATCGCCTCGCTGATCAGGAATGACGGACGCTCCCCCGGATTATAGAGCGACGTCGGATGAAACTGGATGAACTCCATGTTTTCGACGATACCCTTCGCCCGGTGCACCATCGCGATGCCGTCGCCGGTAGCCACTGAAGGATTGGTCGTCGTGTGGTAGATGTTGCCTACCCCGCCGGTAGCCAGCACGGTGATTTTCGAAAGTACCGTGTAAATTTCGTGTTTTTTCAGGTTCAGGACATATGCGCCGAAACAGGTAATGTCGGGCGTACTCTTCCGGACCAATTTACCCAGATGGTGCTGCGTGAGGATATCGACGGCAAAATGGTGTTCGAGAATCTCTATGTTGTGGTGCCGTTTCACCTTGCGCATCAGCGCCCGCTCGATCTCATGGCCGGTGATATCCTTGTGGTGCAGGATACGGTGTTCGCTGTGGCCGCCTTCACGGGCCAGTTCATAGCGTCCGGTGCCTTCTTTGTCGAACTTGACTCCCCACGCGATCAGCTGCTTGATCACCTCCGGCGCACGGGTCACCACCTGCTCGACCGCCGCACGGTCGCAAATCCCCGCACCGCAAACCAATGTGTCCCGGATATGTTTCTCGAACGTATCGGGATCGTACATCACCGAGGCGATCCCTCCCTGGGCGTAATCCGTGTTGCACTCGTTCATTTCGCCTTTGGTGACGATCACCACCTTGCCTACTTCAGCCGCCTTGAGCGCGTAACTGAGACCGGCTATCCCACTGCCGATAACCAGAAAATCCGTTTCGATGTTCATTACAATATCAGCTTTTTAAACTCTTCGGCACTGCCTGAAAATACGTTGCGGTCAACCTTGCCCGGGATGCCCGGAATCCGGTGCGAATCGGTGTGCTGCCAGAGCTGCCACCGCAGGGTGGGACACTCCCGGTAATCTGCGATCCACAGTACGTATTCGTCTTCGGGAAAGGTGTCCGCCAGGTATTTTTCGTAAAAATTGGTCGAGCAATAGATGATCGGGTTGACACCGTAATAGTGCTTGATCTCGCGGCAGAAATTCTTCGCCTCGCGGGCCGAACGTTTCGGATCCTTCATAAAGCGGTGCCACTCGATGTCGAGCACCGGCAGGATGTTGCCCCTTTTGAGCCGGGCCGTTTTGATGAAATTACGCGCCTGCTCCTTGCCGGGCGTGCGATGCCCGAAAAAATGATAGGCCCCCCACAGGACACCGGCACTTTCCAGTTCGGCGCGGTGCTTCGCATAAGTCGGATCGACGATCAGGGTTCCTTCAGTGGCCTTGATAAAGACGAAATGCGGCTGTTCATGCTGCAACACCTTCTCCCAGTCGACATCTTTCTGATGCCGCGACACATCGAGCCCCCACACCTCGAAATCGTCGGCCGTGCGCGTACACGCGACTGCCAGTAACGATACGGTCAACAACAACAATATTTTAAGGGAAGTATCCGGAATGCGCATATCCGTTTTTTGAACAGCAAAGGTACAAAACTGTTCCGGTTTTTCCGTTTCAGACACAGGTTTTCCGCTTTTTTTCATTAAAAAAAGTTAGCTTTGCAAACCGAACCCCAGAACGAAGCGAGATGAAAAAGGCGTTGTTGTGTACCGTACTGTTCCTGTCAGGTGTAACCGGCCGTGGATTTTGTACTCCGGGAAATGAAGACGCGGTCCCGCGAAAAGACACGCTCTCGATCGAAATGCAGGACGTCGTGGTCACAGCCACCCGTACTCCGCTGACACTCAAACAAACCCCCGTCATCACACGTATCATCACAGCGCGCGACCTCGAGAGCCGGGGCGTGGCGACGATCCAGGAGGCGCTCGAAAACGAACTGGCAGGCGTCGAGTTCCATCAGGCGGGTTACGGTTCGTCGCTCTCTTTCCAGGGGCTCGATGCGCGCTATGTCCTGTTTCTGGTGGACGGGGAACGCATGGCCGGAGAGACGTACGGCAATGTCGATTACGCCCGCCTTCCCATCGCGAACATCGAACGGATCGAAATCGTGCGCGGTGCCTCGTCGGTGCTTTACGGCTCGAACGCGATGGGAGCTATCGTGAACATCATTACCAAAATGCCCAAGCAACGCGTCGAAGTGAACGCATCGATGCGTTACGGCACGCCCTATCAGAAAAACGGGGACGAAACGCTCGGGGGCACGAATACCGACCGCGACATCCGCACCTACCGCAATAAACTCGACCTACCCAACCTAAAAGGGGACCTCTCGGTCGGCTTCAACACCGGGAAACTCAAATCACTCACCACTTTTTCATACCGCAGCGTAGATGCCTACAAGCTCGTCGGCACCAAAGACGAGGTGCGCCATTACGCAGCCGGGGAACTCAAAAAAATGACCCCGAAGATGGTTCCGGTGATCGGCCCGGGCGGCAACGTGGTCGGCATGCGCCCCGAAATGGATCCTTCCACGGGCATGCCGGTCTTTGTGGTGGGGAGCACCAACCTGAACGACACGACCGTCATCGTGCCGCCCGACGACCGCGGACTCAGCGTCAGCGGCTGGCGGGACATCAACGTGGGGCAGCGGTTCGACTATGTGCTCTCCGAAAAGTTCCGTTTCGAACTTTCCGGCAACTATTTCAACAAGCACCGCTACGACTTCAACGGCAGCATCCTCGACGAGAACCCGTTGTCGAACAACAGCAAACCGTGGACCTTCGAATCCTACGAGGGGTACAACGTCAAGGCGCTGATGGAGCACTCGCCCAACGAGAACAACAAGGTTTACCTTTCTTTCATCCGCGACGAATATTTCCGCCGGCAGGACAGCCTCAGCGGCGTAACGCTACCCAAGCAGAACCACATCTACAACATGCCGCGACTGCTGTGGACGCTCAAAGCCGGGGAATACAACCGGCTCACCACAGGGCTCGAGTTGATCAACGAACAGTTGCATTTCGACCTGAATCCGCTCGGATACGACGACCTGAAAAGCATGAACACAGGTTCGCTGTACGTGCAGGACGAAATCCGCACGCAAAAAGCCCTGAGCTTCACGGTAGGAGTCCGCGCCGACTGGAACAACCGCTTCGGCTGGCACGTCACGCCCAAAGCGTCGATCAAATACAACATCGGCAAGTTCACAATCCGGGGCAATTACGCCAACGGCTACCGCAACCCGTCGCTCAAAGAGCTCTACATGGAATTCCAGGTGCCAATGCAAGGCCAGACCTACATCCGGGGCAACGCAAACCTCAAGCCGGAAACGAACCACTACCTGTCGCTGGCCGGAGAGTTCACCACCAGCGGGTTCAACATGTCGGCCACCCTGTACAACAGCTACTTCCGCAACAAGATCGATGTGCGCGGCCACATGGAAGAGACCAAAACGATCCTGCAATACGAGAATGTCCGCCGCAGCGAAATGGGAGGGCTCGAACTGCTCGCCCGTTGGCGCATTTGCAAAGGATTGTTCGTCCGGGCCGATTACAACTACCTGTTCCAGATCGACGACGCGTCTCAGGAATCGACACAGTATATCTACCCCAGTCCGCACACGGCGACATTCCAGGCCGATTACAGTTTCTCGGCCAGCCCCGGCTGCCGCATCAACCTCAACGCCACGCTGCGTTACGTAGGCGCGAAAACCTATGAGGACTTCATGCCGATCGTCGACCTGAGCGGCATGGGCAGCGGCTCGATGAAAGACCTCAAATTCTGGATGGGTTCCTATTCGGCCCGTCAGCAAGGATATGTAATCTGTAATGCCGCGGTCAATTTCGACTTCAAGGACATGTTCGGACTCTCCCTTGGCGTCGACAATATCGGCAACTACCGGCCCAAAGTAGTGAACTTCAACTCTGCCACCACGCCGCGCCGCAACATGTTCGTACGCATTAGCTACGCATTCGCCTCGAAGCGGTAAAACTGCTTTCCGGCTTCCAGCGGGCCTGGATTCCCGAGCGGTTCCGGCATACCCCGCGAAGCAAGGCGACAAGGCTTTCCAGATGAAAAGCTACATGTTTCTGAACGCGTACAGGCACGTTTTTTGTTTAAATAGTTCAGATCAAATCCATTCCGAGCTATGAAGCAACAGAATACCCCGTCCGGCACTCCCGTCCAATCCGTATCGCCGCCTCCTTCCCCCGCATCACGGCATTCCGTGAAACACAGCCGTGTAATGCTCGGCATCCGCGACGGATTAAATATTCTGGTCTTGCTGGGCAGTGTGCTGGTCATCGCCGCCCTGTCGTTCGAAACCTTCCACGATGCGGCACAAAACTATTACCACGCCTACCTGCAAATTCAACTGTGGGTCTGCCTGATCTTCATGAGCGATTTCCTCTTCCGTTTCTACCTCAGCGAACGGAAATGGCACTACCTGTGGCACAACCTCATCTTCCTGCTCGTTTCGATCCCCTACCTGAACATCGCCGACCACAGCCAGACGCCGCTTACGCAAGAGGCCTACTATATTTTCAAGCTGATGCCGCTGGTTCGGGGAGGGTACGGACTGGCCGTGATGGTGGGTTGGATCACACGCAGCCGGGTTACCAACCTGCTGGTTTCATATGTCGTGACCCTGCTCGCGCTGATCTACTTCTCCACCCTGATCTTCTACCAGCTGGAACACGGACCGAACCCCAATGTGACCAACTACGGCTCTGCGGTGTGGTGGGCTTTCATGAACGTCACCACAGTGGGAGCCAACATATTCGCCGTTACGCCGATGGGCAAAGTGCTCACGGTGGTACTGGCCGCATCGGGCATGATGATGTTTCCGATCTTCACGGTTTACATCACTACCAAGTTCCAATCCCACTTCAAAGCGCAGAACGCCCTGCACGAACGGGCTGGACACGAAGGATCGCCCGATCCGGATGAACCGGACTAAGAGAGCGCCGCATCTTAAAATCGGGAAAACGGGATAGATCGTTTCCCGTCGAACATCCCCGAAAAACGTTGGCTAGGAAATACGATCGGGAGCTAAACTCGGAATGCCGGTGGACAGGCGGGGAGATACAGACAAGAAACACTGGCAGGGAAAATCAAAAAATCTCCTGGCAAAGATTTTAGCAGAAATTACCGTCCCAAAAACTGGATCAGCAACAGGCCGGTCAACATGGCCCCGATCGTTGCGATCAGCCCCGGCATCATGAACGAATGATTCAGCACGTATTTGCCGATCCGGGTGGTACCGGTGCGGTCGAAATTGATCGCGGCGACGACGGTCGGATAATTCGGAATGAAAAAATAACCGTTCACGGCAGGAAACAACGCCACCAGCATCCACGGTGAAATACCCAGCGCAATGCCCAGCGGCATCAAAGCCCGCACGGTGGCCGCCTGGCTGTAAAGCAGGATCGACATCACGAAAAGAGCTATTCCGAAAAGCCACGGCATAGAGGTGACCACGCCTTCGATCGAAGCGCGCAGTTCGGTCATATTGCCGTTGAGAAACGTATCGCCCATCCAGGCGATACCGAAAATCGCCACCACCGCCTGCATACCGGCAGAAAAGACCGATCCCTGCGCTGCCTTGATCCCGTTCGTACGGGTAATCAACAGGATCAACGCCGCCGCGGACAACATCAATATCTCGATCACCGACGGCATCTGCAGCATCGTATCCCCGTTGCGGCGCAGCTCCTCGATGGAACCGAACAGCACGATCAGCACCGTGGCCAACACGAAAATACCCACCGACACGGCCGCTTTCCATGGAGATTTCAGCGCCTCGGCTCCTTTAACCGCCTCATCGAACTCTCCCGCTTCCAACCGGCGCAGGTATTCGGGGTCCACTTCGAGATCCCTGCCCACACGCAGCGAATAAAGTGCGCCGAGCAGCACCCCTACGATCGTCGAAGGTATACTGATCATCAAGATATCGAGCAAAGAGAGGTGGTAACCGGTCAGCATGCTCAACAGCGCAACCGTCGCCGCCGAAATCGGACTCGCGGTAATAGCCTGCTGCGAAGCGATGACGGCAATGGCCATCGGGCGTTCCGGACGAATCTTCGTTTCGCGTGCCACTTCGGCGATCACCGGCAGTACCGAATAGGCCACATGGCCGGTTCCGGCTACGAAAGTAAACAGGTAAGTCACCAGCGGACTGAGCAGCGTAATCCGGGAAGGATTGCGGCGCAACAGTTTCTCCGCCTGCCGTACCATCAGGTCGAGCCCCCCGGCCGCCTGCATACATCCTGCCGCCGCGATGACCGCTACGATCATCAGCATCACATCGATCGGCGGAGAAGTCGGTTGCAGTCCGAATATGAAAGTAAGGACACCCAATCCGATGCCTCCCATTACACCGAGGCCGATACCGCCGAGGCGTGCACCAAGGATGATCGCGACCAAAACAAAAAAGAATTGCAGCAACATAGGAGAGGCGGTTAGCGGTAGGAAACGATTAAAATCCCACAAAAGTAATCATTTTCGGCAATAACCAGCATAAAACAGAGGGAGCACTACGCCTCTACCCTTTTTTGAAAACACGAAGGCATCTCACAAACAACCGAAAGCATTCCACGCAACGGAACGGATAAAACACAACGGCCCCGAACGCCACCTGTTTCGGGGATTTTCACCAAACAGGCCATCCGAAACGGAAACTCAGGCCGGATGATTCCGGAGATAGTCGGCGCAAAGGGTGTGGGTCAATCCGTCGATGATCCCGATTGTCGGTACGAAGATCGTCGCAGCTTCGACGTGCCGGGCGATCGTCAGAAAAATCTCAGCCGCAGGGACGATCACGTCCGCCCGGTCGGGATTGAGCCGGAATTGCTCCATGCGCTGCTCCGGATCGAGCGGTTTGAGCCGGTTGTACAGTTTTTGGAGCGTCGCTACCGGCAACTGTCCGTCGGATTTTTTCCCGGACAGGCTGTACAATTTATTGATATTGCCGCCCGAACCGATGATCTGCAGGCCGGGATACGCATCGCGGAGCGCGTCCATATCGCTGCGCAACGCCTCCCAGCTCTGTTCCCTGACCTTCCCGCTGAGCATACGCACCGTGCCGATATCGTAAGAACGGGAGCTATGCAACTCGCCGTCGTGAATCAGGCTCACTTCGGTGCTGCCGCCCCCCACATCGACATAAATGTAACACCCTTCGCTTTCGAGCAGGTCGCCGATATGGCTGTCGTAAACGATCCGCGCCTCTTCCACACCGTCGATAATTTCGATGCGGATGCCGGTTTTCGCGTAAATCCGGTCGGCAATGCGGCCGCCGTTCGAAGCATCGCGCATGGCCGAGGTCGCGCAGGCCCGGTAACTGACTACATCGAAAACTTTCATCAGCAACCGGAACGATTTGATCGTCCGCATCAGCCGCTTCTGTTTCTCCTGTGAGATCCGGCCGCTGCCGAACGCATCCTCGCCCAATCGCAGGGGGATGCGCAACAGCACGCACTTGGTCATTTCATCGACAGTTTCGCCGGGGCGTATCCCCTTGATCAGCAACCGTACGGCATTCGATCCGATATCGATCGCGGCAAAATTGAGTTTACTTTCCAGCATGCTCCCTCTGTGTTAACTGTTCATTCGCCTGTTCGGTATAAAAACGATACAGCTCGCTTTGCGAACGGAAAGGCGGCAGATCGTTTTCATAAAGTCTGTTCTCACCGGTACCGTCCACCACCCGGGCAGCCACATTGTCCCGCAGGCCATATTCGATTATGCGGCGCAATTCGGCCTGAATCGCACGATCGTGCACCGGGGCATAAACCTCGACCCGGTGGTCGAGATTGCGGGTCATCCAATCGGCCGAGCCAATGAAATAACGTTCGCGGCCGCGGCCTCCGTTACAGAAGATAAAGATACGCGAATGCTCCAAATAACGGTCGATAATGCCCCTGATCTCGATATTCTCACTCAGGCCCGGGATACCCGGAATGACCGAGCAGTTTCCGCGTACCAGCATGCGCAGTTGCACTCCGGCCGCAGAGGCTTCATACAGCCTGTGGATAATCTTGTCGTCAGTAATGTGGTTGACTTTGCACAGGATATAAGCTTTCCGGCCGGCCTGCGCATGGGCGATCTCCGTATCGATCATTTCATCCATCCCGGAACGCATGCCCTGCGGAGAGACGAGCAGTTGCCTGAAAGCGACCGGACGGTACGGGTGGCGGATAAAATCGAACACCGCATCGACCTCGCGCGTAATGCGGCGGTCGGCGGTAAACAGTGTCGTATCGGTATAGAGTTTCGCATTCCCTTCGTGGAAATTGCCCGTACTGATGCACGCGATGTCGCCCTTCGGCGAGGAGATGTGGGTAAGCTTGCTGTGCACCTTCAGTCCCTCGACGCCGAACAGGACATGGATGCCCGCATCCTGCATCTTCTTCGACCAGCTGATGTTCGAAGATTCGTCGAAACGGGCCATCAGTTCGACCACTACCGTCACCTCTTTACCGTGCCGGGCGGCACAGATCAGCGCCTTGACCACCTTCGAATCCTTGGCCAGCCGGTAAACGGTCGTTTTGATGCTCCGCACGTCACGGCTCAGCGCCGCTTCGCGCAGCAACCGGATATAGTTGGAAAAGCTATGATAGGGATAGTGCAGGAAGCGATCCTTCGTACGTACAGCTTCTAACGCGCTGCCATAGGTCTCGAACGGGGAGGTGAGCACCGGAGGCTGCGGGGGAAATTTCAGATCGGAGCGTCCGACGGAAGGAAATCCTATCAAGTCCTTCATGTTGTGATACCGCGACCCGGCATCGCTCGTGTCGAAACGGTCGATACGCAGTTTCGTGCGAATGTGGCGCAGCATATCCCGGGGCATCTGCTTGTCATAGACCAACCGCACCGGCTCGCCTTTCCTGCGGTTTTTCACGCCTCGCGCGATCTGCTCGACCAGCCCCACGCCGATCCCGCTGTCGAGCTCGATCTCGGCATCGCGCGTAAATTTGAACGTATAAGCCTCGAAAGAGTCGTAATGCAATCCGGCAAAGATGAACGGCAGACAAAACCGCACGACATCGTCCAGGAACATGATGCAGGTGCGCCCGCTTTCGGGCGGCAGCACGATGAAACGTCCGAACTCGCGCGTAGGCAGTTCAATCAGCGCGAAGTCACGAAGCGTCTTACCGCTGCGCGGTCCTGTCCGCAACAATTTCACAGCCAGGTAGATTCCTGAATCGGTCAGGTCGCCCAGGCGCGATCCCTGCGTGGTAATGAGCGGATAGGTCGAACTGTTCAGGTCGTTGCGGTACACCATCTTGATGTAACGGGCCTGCGAATCGGACAACTGCGTTTCGTCGATCAGGTAAATATGCTGATCTTTCAACCGGGTTTTAAGCCGTTCGAAAGTCTCCTCGAACTCCTGCAGATAAACTTTCGTCAACTTTTCGACCAACCGCAATTCGCGCAGCGCGGTGGCGCGCGTCTGTCCCCCGTGCGGTTCCTCCTCGTACTCGACCACCCGTTTGAGCGCCGAAACCCTCACACGGTAAAATTCGTCGAGATTGTTCGAATAGATCCCCAGAAAAGTGAACCGTTCGAGCAACGGCACGTTATCGCGCTGGGCCTCTTGAAGGATGCGGCGGTTGAAGTACATCCAGCTCACGTCACGATCCAGCATTCTCACCGCACGTTTTTTCTTTGCCATATCCCCGTTATGCTATTATCATTCCATCCCACGGACGTTTCCTACCGCTCCGGCCCCATCCGGCGACACCCGCCCGGCGGAACGCCGACTCAACGAAGTATAATTGTCCTAAGACGTTTCCGGCAACAAAGATATGCCGGAATAAATCCCCGACCACCGAAACTCGCATGATCAAAATGTAAATTCACAATCTCCGGACCATTTACGGCCAATCCACAACATCCCTTTTCAGGACCGGCTCCACATCCGTGCCCTCCACAAAAAAGGCTATAAGTATAAAGACGTATTTTATTGGAGCATTGGCCTTTCTCAGGACATCAACAGCCCGAAACCCCGAAAATTATGCTAATTTTGTTCGTGCAAATTTTGTCCCAATCCACTTTTACTAAGATAATGAAAAATTTCAGCGCGACGAAGTACTCCCTGCAAAATGTAACCACCGGCCGAATCTTCGAAGACGAGGGCTGGCTCCTCGACGATCCCGAAGGCGGCTCACCGTCGCTGATCCGGGCCCGTTACACGACCCGGCAAATCGAGCCCGGCGGAGATGAAATGGGAATTTACCGCTTCGCGCAATGGCTGCCGGTCGGCAGAATGCTGAAAGGCTCGTGTGCCCCCGTTACTTACAAAAGTTCGAAACTGGCCGCTGCACTCGGACTGAAAAACCTCTATATCACCTTCAACGGCTATTATCCCAAGATCGGCGCCCACATGAGCACCTGCTCATTCAAGGAGACCGAGGCCTACTCGGTTTGCGGACGCCTCGGCGAAGACCATGCACACAAAGTGCTGGTAGTGGCATCGGCAGGGAATACGGCCCGCGCTTTCGCGCGCGTCTGCTCTGACAACCGCATTCCGCTGCTGCTGAGCGTACCGGAAGACAACCTCGACGCACTTTGGTTCGACGCCCCGCTCAACGACTGTGTCAAACTGATCGCGGCGCGTAAAGGCGGCGACTATTTCGATGCGATCCACCTGAGCAACCTGGTGCTCAAATCCGATAAATTCCTCGCCGAAGGCGGTGCCAAGAACATCGCACGCCGCGACGGCATGGCAACGACCGTACTTTCGGCAACGACCTTCATCGGCCGCATTCCGGATTATTACTTCCAGGCGATCGGCAGCGGCACAGGGGCTATTGCGGCATGGGAAGCGAATCAACGCCTGATCGAGGACGGCCGCTTCGGCACGCACAAGATGAAACTGATGGTATCGCAAAACCTGCCTTTCGTCCCGATGTACAATGCCTGGCGGGCACGTTCGCGCGCCATGCTCCCTTACGACGACGATCAGGCCCGGATCGACGCCGAATCGATCGACGCGAAGGTTCTGTCGAACCGCAAGCCCCCCTACCCGATCGGCGGCGGGCTGTTCGATGCACTGATCGACACCGGCGGAGACATCCTCGTAGCCACGAACGAAGAGGCCCGTGCCGCAAAGAAACTGTTCGAGGAAACCGAAGGCGTGGACATCTACTCCGCTCCCGGCATAGCGCTCGCTACGCTGATCAAAGCCGTGAAATCCGGAGAGGTCGATCCCGAAAAAATCATCATGCTGAACATTACCGGCGGCGGTGAAAAACATTTCCAGCAAGGCAAAGAGCTGCACTACCTGAAACCCTCGTTGGTTTTCGATCTCGATCCCGATCCGGACGAAGTAGTGCGAAAAGTCTCAGCACTGTTTTAACAGCATCTTTCCCGAAATCAGAGTAAAATATGGAAACGGCCCGGAGGCATCTCCGGGCCGTTTCCATATCAATATCAAGTTTTGGTTCCTTACACTCCAAAAAGCAACTGTCGGCCTTTCAACTAAAAAACATATTACGGACGGTATGCAACATTCTTTCTCAATCAATATCCCCCATAATTGTCCGCACAAGTATCAATCAAAACGCCGCACCCAATTTAAGCCATTCGATTAAAACGAAAACCGCCGCTCCGGCCAGATATCCGGCCAGTGCCATCAACGTAATCCGCTTCAGGTACCACGCGAAATTGATCTTTTCGAGTCCCATCACCACGACACCGGCAGCTGAGCCGATAATCAGCAGGCTGCCGCCTACGCCTGCACAGTAGGCCAGGAACAACCAGAACGGACCGTCCTGCACGAAATGCTGCATAAAGGCGGGATCGGCCATCGTACCCACCATCGCCGGATCCACGATCGGATACATCCCCATCGCCCCGGCCACCAGCGGCACGTTATCGACGATCGAGGACATCAGGCCGATAATCACGTTGATGATATAAATATTATGCAATTCCCTGTTGAGGAACCCGGCCGCAGCATCCAGAATCCCCGTAGCCTGCAGGGCCGCCACGGCCAGCAGAATCCCGAGGAAAAAGAGGATTGTCGGAATATCGATATGGCGGATCACCTGAGTCACCCGATGTTTGTCCCGCTCGGCCACATCCACCTTCTTTCGGTAAAGCAATTCGGTATAGACCCACATGATACCGAGACCGACCATGATTCCCATAAACGGCGGCAAATGCGTCAGCGACTTGAATACCGGTACGAACAACAGGCAGGAGACACCCAGAATGAGCATTGTCAGACGCTCCCTGGGGGTCAGGACCTGTTCGACATTCGACATGGCTTTGTCCTCGGTGCCGTCCGAAGTAATCATCCCGTGCATCGACCGCGAGGCGATCCACACCGGCACGATCGTCGAAACGAGACTGGGAAGCAGCAGCGATTCCACCAGCGGCACCGAGGTCACATTGCCTTTGACCCAGAGCATAATCGTCGTCACGTCCCCGATGGGCGACCACGCACCGCCGCTGTTGGCCGCGATGATGATGATACTCGCGAACAGCCAGCGTTCCTTTTGCTCGGGAATAATCCGGCGAATCAGCATGACCATCACGATGGCCGTAGTCATGTTATCCAACACGGCCGACATAAAGAAGGTCAGGATCGAAATCAGCCACAACAACGTAACTTTCTTGCGGGTCGTAATGCGATTGGTAATGATCGAAAATCCCCCGTGGACATCGATCAGCTCCACGATCGTCATCGCTCCGATCAGGAAGAAAAGGGTTTCGGAAATCTCTCCCAGATGTTCGACGATCTGCACTCCCGAAATGAAACGCACGCACTGTTCGACCAGCGGCAGTGCCGCAATCGTCGGATTATCCGACAAAAATTCGCCGAACGCCTGCCCGTCGAGTTGCGGCACGCTCAACGGTGCCGTAACGATATAAAGCGCCCATAAAATTCCGCCGGTCAGCAGCGCCGACGCGGCTTTGTTCACCTGCAACTTGTGCTCCATCGCAATACAGAGGTATCCGACGAGGAACACAGCGACCATTATTCCCAACATAAAACTTCTATTAACTTATTTTTCGAGGGAACAAAAATAGCAATAAAACTCGGTTTTCTTCTGCCTCCCAAATTATTATATACCGGGAATATTTGTCCTAAACAGGCTATTTATTGGAATAATTACACTATATTTAAATACTCTCCTATTGAAATTCAATCTCTAGCATTATGAAAAAGTCGTCGTGGCTGCTCCTCGCAGCCCTGTTGCTGGTGTGTTCCTGCGCCCAGCGAATCAAAATGCAGGTGAGCAATCCCGGTTACCAGACCGATTCCGTAACCGCTCCGGTACGTGTTCTTTCGCTAAACGACACGGTCCCTGCGGAAGCCGTCCTGATCGGAACACTCAAAATCGGAGACAACGGGTTTTCCAAAAGCGGAAACCTCGACACCACGCTGCGGTTGGCCAGGGAACAAGCCGCCAAAGCCGGCGGCAATCTCGTCAAAATCACCTGGCACAAGGCCCCGAGTTTTGCCAGCAGCTGCCATCGGATCAAGGCCGATATCTATCGGATGGACTCCCTGCCGCCAGTGAAGACGCATGCCGTGTTCGACAGTCTGCATTTCCTGAACGGCGAGAGCGTAATCCATCTCTTCCGGAAATTTCCTTTAGGTGCAGCGTTAAGTTACGACGTGAAAATCAATGACTCCGTAGTAACCCAGGCACGCAACAATTGGGCCGAAGAGATTGTGATCCCGGCCACGGGTGAAGTAGTCATCTGGGCCTCCACCGAAAACCGGGCGGAACTCAAACTGATCCTGCAAGCGGGATATCACTATTACATCCGGTGCGGCATGAAATACGGCATAATGGTCGGACGGCCCAAGCTGGAGATCGTGGAACCATCGGTCGCCAAAGCCGAAATCGAAGCGATTCAACAGACTGCGCCAGACCCGGATACAGATACGGATACGGAACCTTAAAAAACTTCATCCCCTAAAACTACCCAAACGATGAAAAAACTACTATTACTTGTCTTTGCACTGAGTCTCTTGCCCAAAGGTTACGCCCAGGACCTGCTCGTGACCGCGAAAGGCGATACCGTGAGATGCAAAATATTGGCGAAAACGGACCAACAGATTTTCATATCGGTCCTCCAGCCCGACGGGACCAAAATCAGTTCTTACGTCTCCAAAGACACGATCCGAACCATCACACCGGGCTATTTTGTTACCGAATCGTCACCGGAAAAGGTAACGCCATTGCTCACTGCCCCGCCAATGAACCAACGAGAGAAAACAAAACACTCCCCGCACGGGGTCCGGTTCGCCCTGTCGGGAGGGTACAGCCACCGGTTGGGTAAATTGGCATCAGGCCTGAAAAGTAGTTACAAAACCGGATTTGTCATCGGCGGCGACCTCGCAGGCTTCTTCAACGAATACATCGGATTGGGTGGATTCGTCAATTACAGGCAATACAACGACGGAAGTGTCAGCAGTGTCGTCGCCGGGCCCAAAATACTCTCCCGGTTTTACAACCGAACGCAGAACAGCGCCTTTATTCTCGGTGTGGGTCTGGGTTACGTATCCTACCAGGAGAGCGTGTCATCCATAAAGGCCACGGGAAGCACGTTCGGCACCACAGTCGAAGCCGGATACGAGATCGGATTGAGTAAAGGCGTTGCACTGATGATCAATGCATGCCTTACGGCAGGTTCATTGGGTAAAATAACAGTCAACGGAAAAACATCCGATCTGGACAAGCGGGGAAGCATGAGTTCCCTCAATCTTGCCGTCGGACTCGTCTTTGGCCGTTGAGAAAGGCCCCTACCAGCCCCCACCGCAGCACAACCTTCCCAACAAAACGAATCCTCCGGAGACAAGATGTCTCCGGAGGATTATACTAATTTTATCCGTAACAGTTATCCGGCAGAAACCATACTTGCAACTTCAGATGCCAGTTCGCGCAACCGGGGATTTGCAGAAGAGGCGTAACGGCCTGTGAGACGCATAATCTCGGCCTGCAACCTGTCGGAAAGCATCGCACAGCGGCACAATGCATTGACCATTCCCCGCACAATCAACGGTTCGGGGTCGCGGCGCATCAGCATCGCATCGGCCTCCCCGAGCAAAAAAAGCGTCCGCTCTCCATCGCACAACGGGCCACCAGCCGTGCGCATCAGCATCATGACACCCGCATACCGCAGGAACACATCATCGGCCGACAGCCATTCCCCGATCAGGTCTACAGCTGCCGCCGAACGCGAAAAAAGGTACATCACCGTCAGTTCGACGATTTCGGAATGGGTGAAATCCCGGCTCCATTCACGTACCTGCTCCGAGGTAACGCACGCAGGATCCTCGACGAACAGCGCGGAGAGCTTCAGCTCGCGCACCTGTTGCCGGTACAAAAGAAGAGCAAGAGAGTGGCTCGGGCCATACTCTCTTGCTATCCCGCGAATGGTTGGAACCGAAACCCCGTAATTGAGCGGATAGACAATCCCCCGCTCCTGCATCGCTCCGGTCACCGCTCCGTTCATTTCAACTTTCAAGCGTTTGAGAAGCCGAATCATCAGAGCCGTATCATCCATACTATTCCTTTCTGGCCAGGCTGTTATTTCAACGAGTTGACAGGAACCTCGACCACCTCGCCGAACTGGTACACCGGCACGCGGCTTTGGGCTATTTCGCGTTTTCCGTCGGTCAACCGGCAGTCCACGACGTCGGCGATACGATAAAAGACCGTCCCGCGGGAATCCTTGCTCTTGCGGGTCAACGCGCTGTTTTGAGCCTTTTGCTCAGGCGTCATCTCGATCAGCACGGGCCGGCCCGACAAATCCGACGAAGGCAGCAGGCCTCCCAGATCGGAAAAGCGGCAAACGATAGCGGAATTTTTTCCCTGCTCGGGAATCACATCGTATTCACGGACGATTTTCTGTCTGAACTGTTTGCCCAGGAAAAGCGCCAGATACTCCTCTTCCAACCGGTTCAATTCGTCCAAAGCGGCTTTGAGCCCCTCTCCGAAGACATGCTCTCCGGCGTCGCCCGTCACCAGCTCCATACGCTTCTTGCGCAGCATATAGATCATGTTCGCAGCATCGAGGGCTGCAGATTCGGGATTCTGTTCCACCGTACTACGACGATCCACCTGCACCTTGACGAAACTGGTATCGCTGCCGGTCAGCGATACGGCCTCGACATTACCGCGCAAAGCACGCCGGGCAGGAGCTGCGGGACGGAAGGCCGACGGAACCGGAGCCGCACCGTCCATCTGAGCAGCCATAAAACCTTCGCGGGTCGGTTCATATATCTTCACCGGGCTTTTATCCGGATTTTCCATCGTATACACTTGTGCAGGATCGGCCTCTTCGGCAAAACCGATCTTACCGCCGGTAATCGTGTAAATGTCCTTATCGGCCAACGGAGCCATCACGCCGAGGAACTTCTGCGCATAACGGGCATAAGGCCCTTTGCGGATGCTCTCCTTCTCGACCTCGACGGTCACCTTCAGTGTAGTGCGGGGCAGGGAATAGGCAACGGCACTGTTACTGGTCACCACGAGGCCCTTACCGGCTTTCACCTGAGCCTGGACACCGGCCGAGGCAACGGCCATCAGGCACAACGGGATCAAAATTTTTTTCATATGATCAAACATTTAATTGGTCTTCGGAAAAACACGTAACAAAGCTAACTAAATTTTTAAAATACCCGGTCAAAATTTCAGGTAAAAATCACGCGTAAGGCCCCTGTAGGCTTCACTGTATTCCTGCGGGCGGCCCGTTTCCATGACCAGCGTCGCAAACCGCAGCGGCGCCTGACAGCGTGCAAATTCCATCAGCACCCGTTTCGTCGGCACGTCCGGTTTGGTCTGGACCTGCAACTTGCGTACGACATGCAAACCTCGCTCCAAAGCCATCTGTTCGAAAACGGCACCCTCATGGACAGGCAGAATTACGGCAAAAAGACCTCGCTCCGCCAGTAAAGCCAACACTCCTTCGATCAGCTCCCCGTAAGAAAGCGACACGGTGTGCCGACCGGCATTACGGCCCGGATCGGGCGACTGGAGCGAATCGACAAAATAAGGCGGGTTGGAGACAATCCGGTCGTAAAGGACCGTACCCCGAACCGAAACGGCGTATTCCTGCAAGGTGGTACGATACAGCCGCAAACGGCCGCTCCACGGCGAGCCGGCAAAATTCTGTGCCGCATCCAGGCAACTTCCCTCGTCCGGTTCGACAGCATCGACCTGCGCATGCTGCACCCTCTGTGCCGCCATCAAAGCGATGACTCCGGTACCGGTACCGACATCCAGTATGCGCCACGGGGTTTGTTCGGCCCCTTCTGCAACCATAATTTCAGCCGAAAAACAGAGATCGCACCAAGCCCCGAGCAATACCCCGTCCGTCCCCACCCGCATGGCCGAACGAGCCTGGGAAACGGTAAACTGCTTGAATGAAAAGTAAGAATTCCCCATATCGTGCAACATCAAACCAAAGGCGGGAAACCGATCCCGCCTTTGAGTCATGTCCTAACCATCCTGCAATCCGGCATGCGTAACGTCGCAGGTATATTCGTTATTTCCGGTAATCGGTTACCTCCACCAAACCGCGCGTGCCTTTGTACTTGCGGATATTACCGAACACTTTGATCTTCTGGCGGAATACCGTACCCTGATTGTCCGGAATATTCAACGCATCGCGCACTTTGCCTTCCGGCAGCATCACCGGGAAGCAGTCCTCGGGCTTGATCCCGCTGCCGTTGGTGTTGCCCAGCATCAGGTTGTCCTTGATGCCGGCCTCCGTAATATTGGTAAGCGTATCGATCCATTGTTTGTAATCGCTGCCGTCCACCACACCATTGACATAACCGGTTACCCAAACACCGTCGACCTCGTCGTCGAGCAGATGCTGCACGGCATAGGTCGTATAAGGGAAGAGCAGCGAACCGTCACCATACTGGGGCGCCACGGTAACCTCGAACACGAGCGGCGTGTAAGGCGGAATAATCGTTCCCCTATCGACGCTCCCGGTAGAGCTGTTCGCCGTAAAAGTGGGAAACTGTCCGGAAGAACCGTACCCGTAGGTCGAAGTAAAAACCATGGTGGCTGTTTCCCCGTACACCATCTTGGCTAATGCTGCATCCATACCGACTACCACGACATTCGTCGAGGTCGTCTCCTCTTCTTCGGAAGCTCCTACATCGACCGACAACGGTTCGTATTTGCCCGAAGAGGCATACTGTGCCAAGTTGTATTTTTTAGCCGTGTCCTCTATATTCGTATCGAATACGAAACCGTCGAGGAAGCGCCCCACGTAATAGATAGATACGGTAGAGTCTTTTTTTATTGTCGCCGTGTCTTTACCGAAAGAGATCGGCTTGAGGTAAAGGTTCGTACGCACGGTGTCGGTCAGGTTCATATTTAACTGCCCCACCGCATAGTTTTGCACCAGCGACGCCTCGTATTTTTCAGGATCCTTGACCACCCGAACCAGCTCCAGGTCCATAACGACCGGAATATTGGCGCCCAGTGCGTTCTGTCCGCCGAACCCGGAGTATTCGTAACTGTATCCGCTCGACCCATAAGCCAGATCCGACGGAATATAGACACGCCACTGATCTCCCTCTTTCATATGCCCGAGCGCCAGATAATTGCCTACGATAAGGTTCAGATCCGAACCGTAATAAATGCTGTTATAGGGAGTGAACGGTACGTAGTCGGGTGTGTAATGCGTGTAGTAGTTAAACGTCCCCTGATATTTGGCAATTTCGGGATCGCGCGTCACGACCACATCCCCCGAAGCCATTGCCCTACCCGTATAATTGATCATGACCCACGTATCCACATCGGCGGGCGTCAACGCTTCGGGTTGCTCGGACGATTTGAGTTTCTCCACATATATCCCGCCGTCCAGCTTTTCGGCATTGGGGGCATACAACTGAATCCACGCCTCGAAAGAGCGTTCACGCAGGGTTTCATTGGATTCATCCTCGTTTTTCGCACAGGAGGCCGCGAGCAACCCGATTACGGCGCATACGGCGCAAGCGAAAACTTTTTTTCTCATATTCGACTATTTAACCACTTGATTCACTACTATATCCCACACCAACGGCGTATTGGCAGGAACCAATCCCAACGGTTTATTGCCATAACCCAGCCGGGACACCAGAAACAACTGCACTGAATCTCCCTGGCGGCATCCGTCCAAACCGAGCCGTACGCCTTTCACCAGGCGTGAATCGCTGAGCGAAATCTCCTGGGGCTCGAACGGCCAGTAATGCTCCAGATCCGTTAACGACTCTTCGTCGATCAAATCCTTACGATTGGTATAATAAAGCTCGCCCTTACCGCTGCTGCCCGAAGAAAACGCATAAACCGCAAAATCGATTACGGCCGAACTTTCGCCATCGAGCACCGGTGCCGTACCGTAGCCTTCCCGATCGGTGTTGGTGATATAGCGGTAGACGCCCGATTGTTCCGTATAAGCGTACTGCTGACCTTTCAGGTAGTTCGTAAAGGATGTACGCTGGGTCTCCTCCAGTGTATCGTCCTGTTTCGAACAACCTCCCGCCACCAAGGCCGCCAGGGCCGCAATCACGTAAAATCGCCTCATCGTACTGCCGTCAATAGCTCACAAAATTATATTTTTTTTACCCAAAAGCAAAATAGGGGGCGCCTTACCATATTAAACTCACGGAAAGCCGGTTTATTGCACCGGAGCTGTGTTTTTTACATGAAAAAAGAGGTCGGTATGAAACCCAACCTCTTTTTACTCTCTTTGAACCGCCTCCGGACAGCTGCAAGGTATAGCCCTGCAAAAGCCGGTCCTACTCCCCGGACATGAAATAACGCTGCGACTTGAGCAGGTTCCGGGTTTGCAGCACCATCGTCTTCGTTTCGTTGATAATGGTCAGGTAGAGGATACTGCTGCGTGTGGTGGTCGTTTTGGCCTTGACCCGCTTGATCTGGCTCTTGATCGCGGCAGCCAACGTATCGAACAGTTTATCGCGCATCTGGAGAATCGCATCGAGCTGCGAGAAATCGTTGTTCTCCAGCATCGTGTTGATTTTCTGATAAATGCTACTCACTTTCTCATTAACCTGCTGCAAATCGGCCACCTGTTCCTTGGTCATCCCCTCATGGTTGTTGTTGATGTGGTCGAAACTGGGCCGCGTGATGTGTACGAGCGCTTTGGTCACCTCGTTCATGTAATCGATGACCTGTACATAATAGTGCCCCGTCTCGATATAGTTTTCCTGCAGTTTGAAAAGCGTCGGCAGCATCTCATGCTTGCGTTCATGGGCAATCCGGTACAGCTCCTCGGATTCGCGCACCATCTGCTTGAGCAACTTACGGTCTTCGTCGAACAGCCCTACGAGCGTCTGCTGATAGATTTCAGTCACTTTGAGCATCGTTTCCGATACTTCGTGCACGCAACGCTCGATCACCGTCTGCTCCGGTCCGTCAGCCTCTTCCTCTGCCATCTTCTCTGCCTGTTTCTTCACTTTGCGGCTGTGCAGAATCGAACTTTGAACGAGCAGGTACGCGCACAGGCAAGCAAACAGCACCACTGCGATCATACCGCCCCACATCAGGCCCAGAGCTACCAGGAAGGCGATGGTAAAGGCGATCAGCGCTGTAAGGAACCAGCCTGCTATTACGGTCAGTACTCCGGTGATCCGGTACACTGCGCTCTCGCGTCCCCAGGCACGGTCGGCCAACGACGAACCCATCGCTACCATAAAGGTAACGTAAGTCGTCGAAAGAGGCAACTGCAACGACGTAGCCATCGAGATCAGGATCGAGGCGACCGTCAGATTCACCGTGGCACGTATCAAATCAAAAGACGCTTTGTCCTTGGTCTCTGGTGAGTAGACCGGAACAAAGCGGCTTTCGATAAAACGCTGCAAACGTTTGGGGGTATATTTTTCATAAGTTTTGTTGCAGTTCAGGGCGCTTCGAACAAGCGCGCGCGACACCGAGGTGGAACCGAACCGCTCCGCACCGGCATCCTGCCGGGCCAGGTTGATTTCCGTATCGGAAACCGTCTGCGCCTTTTTCGAAAACCACAGTGTTACGACCATAATCGCTCCAGACAGGAACAGGATTATCGGACGCGTCGTCACCGCACCGTTCAGGCTGCCCATCAGCGTATTGACATCCCCGGAACCATGCACGATCACGTTCTCATAGGAATCGAACCCGGCCACGAACACACCGATAAAGTTCACCAGGTCATTACCCGCGAATGCCAATGCCAGCGACAAAGTACCGGCCAGGACGGTAATCTTCAGGATATTCACCTTCAGCATGCTGAGGATCGACATGATGATGCTCCATCCCACCAGCAGAATGCCCAGCAAGGCCAGAATATGGGTATCCATCCAAGCCATCAGCGCGGGATTCATCAGCGAAGAGTCTTTCAGGCCCTTGAAGATCGCGAAATAGGAAATCGCGGTGATGGCGATACCGCACCACACAGCTCCTACCGTCTTGATCTTTCGCTGGTAACGGTATGAAAAAATCAGGCGTGTAATGTACATCACCGTAGTACCGCAGACAAAAGCGATCGCCACCGAAAGGAGGATCCCCGAAATGATCGCCATAGCCTTACCCGTATTGATATACGTGGCCAGGTCCGCCATCGTGTGCAGGTCGCTGTGCGTGATCTTGTAAACCGATACGCTCACGGCCGCACCCAGCAATCCGAACACCAGCGAAACGGTCGTCGAAGTGGGCATGCCCAGCGTATTGAAGACGTCGAGCAGAATCACATTCATGAACATGACGGCCAGGAACAGCATCATCACCTCGGAGAAAGAGAACATTTCGGGATGGAACACCCCGCTGCGGGCTACTTCCATCATACCGCTGGAGGTGATCGCCCCGACGATGATACCTACCGAGGCAACCGTCATGATGACATAGCGCGGAGCGACCTTCGAACCCAAAGCCGAGTTAAGGAAGTTCACCGCATCGTTGGCCACTCCGACCACCAGCCCGGTAATGGCCAGGGTCATCATGATCCCCACGATGATCATGTACATACTATCCATAAAGTCTCAAATATTTGCTGTTTCGCCGGCAAAAATATAACAATTTGCCGGAAGATCAAGCCTTCAGCGGCAAAGATTAACGTTTTGTTCATCCGAAAGTTCCCTCAGCACCACGGTCGTCGGACACTATCCGAATGCTTTTTAAAGGCGTTTAAGCGCCATGCGGATCAGCTCTTCGACCTGCGCCTGGGGCTGTTCTTTGACCAGTGCGCGCAGCACCTTTTCGGAGGCCGGTTTGGCGAATCCGAGCATCATCAGCGCCGAAAGCGCTTCGGCAAACGATTCTCCTCCCGCCGCCTGCATCGGCAACTGTGCATCGCCTCCCGGCAATACCCCCAATTTATCACGCAATTCGACGATAATTTTCTGCGCGGTCTTGATACCGAGCCCTTTCACGCTCTTGAGCACATCGGCCTGCCCGGTGGAGATAATCGTGCGCACCTCGTCCGATGAAAAAGTCGACAAAATCATACGTGCCGTATTTCCGCCCACGCCCGACACGCCGATCAGCGCCCGGAATACTTCGCGCTCCGCAAGCGAATAAAACCCGTACAGGATTTGCGCGTCCTCGCGGACGATAAAATGAGTGTAGAGCTTAACTGTTTCGGAGGAACCGATGCTGGCGTAAGTTTGCAGCGAGATATTGAGGCTGTACCCCACCCCACCGGCTTCGATCACCGCTTCGGCGGGCGTCAGCCGGTCGACAGCGCCCCTGATATAATCGTACATAACGGCCTGTGTAATTTGGAAACAAAAATAGCGAAACAAAAATAAATATTATATATTTGCGCTATAATTAACTTTTAAACCTCTATTTCAGACGTATGAAAAATCTTCTGTTGGCCGCGTCGGCGGTCGCCCTGCTCGCCGCCACAGGCTGCTCGGACAAAAAGGGAGGCTCTGTCGCAATGTCGGGAGCCGATACCGTTACCACTGCCGCCAGCGCCAGCGTCGCTTATTTCAATATCGACTCGCTGATCAGCAAATACGATATGTACACCGACCTGCGTTCGGCTTACGAAGAGAAGGCCAAAAAAGCCGATGCGGAACTGACTTCGAAAGGACGTGCCCTCGAACGCGGGGTCCGCGACTACCAGGAGAAGGTGCAGAACGGATTGGTAACCCGTGCGCAGGCACAAGGTATCGAAGAGAACCTGAACCGCCAGCAGCAGGCTTTCGTACAGCACCGCGACCAGGTAATGGGCGAGATGGCCGAAGAGGAGCAGGTACTGCTCAACCAGATTCACTTCAGCATCACCGAGTACCTCAAGGAGTTCAACAAGGACTACCGTTACAGCGTTATCCTCAGCACATCGACCGGCGGCCCGATCTACAATGCCGATCCCAAACTCGACATCACCACGGTTCTGCTCGAAGGACTGAACAAAAAATATGCAGCCGACAAGGGCAAAAACAAAAACGCGCTGCCCGCCGCTCCCAAAACGGAAGAGACCAAACCCGCAAAATAAGCTTCGCGGGTTCATAGCGAACCCGATACGGGAATTTCTCCACACCGATAACAGAATCTATACTATGAAAAAGCGCCCGGGATTTCCGGGCGCTTTTTCATATCTGTGAAATTTTCATTTACTTTGCTCTACCAAGATCGCTTCGTCATGCATAAAATACTGCTGTACGCCAAAGTGACCGCACGCCGGTTCAGCAATCCCGTCTTTTTCGGGCTGTTGGGACTTTCGTTTTTGCTGTGGTACATCACCAAACTGAGCTACACGTACACCACCGACATCACGATCCCGGTCCGCATCGACAGCACGCAATACACGGTGCGCTGCAACGTCGAGGGGATCGGTTACCAAATCCTGATGCACAAATGGACGCCGCGCAAAAATACGGTGATCCTTTCGGCCGACAACATCGCGGTCAATCCTTCGGCGGTCGTCCCCGGCTCCTACGACATTTCCACTTTCGCGCTGCAAAACATCATCTCGGCTAAAATTTCCGACCTGAAAATCAAATCGGTCGAAGCCCCCGTCGAAGTGGAACAGCCCAAACGTCCCAGATGAAAAAGATCGGCATAACAGGAGGAATCGGCAGCGGCAAAAGCACCGTGTGCCGCGTATTCGCCATGCTCGGAGCCGCCGTGTACGATTCGGACCGCGAAGCCCGGAGACTGATGAACCGGGATCCGCAATTGATTATGCGGATAAGTTCGTTGTTCGGCCCCGAAGCATATCGGGACGGCGAGTTGAACCGTTCGTACGTCGCCGCAGCCGTTTTCAACGATCCCGCCCTGCTCGCACAACTCAACGGAATCGTCCATCCGGCCGTAGCCGCCGATTTCCAGCAATGGAGCCTGCAACAACACGCGCCTTATGTCATCGAAGAGAGTGCGATCCTCTTTGAAGCCGGGGCCGACCGCCAGATGGACGCCACGGTCGCCGTAGTAGCGCCCGAAGAGTTACGCATCCGGCGCACCTGCCTGCGCGACGGCACGGACGAAACGGCCGTCCGTGCACGGATCGCACGCCAGATGGGCGACGAAGAACGCGTCTCGCGCGCAGACCACGTTCTGATAGCCGACGAGAGCAGGCTGCTGATTCCGCAAATTATCGAACTGCACAACCTTTTCATCCGATGACCACACTAACCGTCGGCTCCCACCGGATCGACTTGTCTATCCCCGCCGTGATGACCATCGTCAATGTCACGCCGGATTCGTTTTACGCAGGCAGCCGCACCGCATCGGCCGAAACAATCGCCGCACGGGTCCGCGAAGCCGCCGCGGCCGGGACCTCGATGCTCGATGTGGGCGGGTACTCGTCACGCCCCGGAGCGGAAGACGTTTCCCCCGGCGAGGAGACCCGCCGCCTCGCTGCGGCCCTGGAGGTGATCCGCCGCGAAGTACCGGAATTACCCGTTTCGCTCGACACGTTCCGGGCCGAAGTAGCCGAAAGGATCATCCGCGACTATGGCCCCTGCCTGATCAACGACATTACCGCCGGAGAGGCCGATCCGTCCATGTTCGGCACCGCCGCCCGCCTCGGGGTGCCCTACATCGCGATGCATATGCGGGGAATGCCCGACAACATGCAGCAACTGACCGATTACCGCGATATCACGGCCGAAGTCAGTTCCTATTTCGAAGAGAAAATGCAACGGCTGCAAGAGGCCGGAGTGCAGCAGGTAATTCTTGACCCGGGATTCGGTTTCGCCAAGACCGTCGAACAGAATTATGAACTGCTCGCCCGGATGCACCGCCTAACCGGACTCGGCTGTCCGCTACTCGCCGGGATATCGCGCAAAAGTATGATCTACAAAGTGCTCGACACCGACCCGGCCGATGCGCTAACCGGCACCACGGCACTGCATTGGGAGTGCCTGCGGCAAGGCGCCGCGATCCTGCGGGTACACGACACCCGCGAAGCGGTACAGGTCGTGCGGCTGTGGCGGAAATTCCGCGAAAATTCGTAACTTCACCGGCGGAACACGGCCGAACGGTTTTGTTTAGCCGTTACGCTTACTGGATCTACCCCGGCTCAACTCACCCTAATGCAATTCCCCATGATCGAGACCAAAGACGTACACAAAAGTTTCGGGACGCTCGAAGTCCTCAAGGGCATCGACTTACGTATAGACAAAGGCGAGGTGGTTTCCATCGTAGGACCGAGCGGTGCGGGGAAAACGACGCTGCTGCAAATCCTGGGTACGCTGAGCCGCCCCACTTCGGGCGAAGTGATGATCGACGGCACGCCGGTACAGATGCTTTCGGACAAACAAATTTCGAAATTCCGCAACACGAAGATCGGCTTCGTATTCCAGTTCCACCACCTGCTGCCCGAATTTACCGCGATGGAGAACGTCTGCATCCCGGGCTATATCGCACGACGCGACCGGACGGACGTCGAACGGCAGGCCCGCGAACTGCTCGAAATGCTTGGCATGGAGCACCGCACCGAACACAAACCCGCAGAACTCTCGGGCGGGGAACAGCAACGCGTCGCCATCGCGCGTGCACTGATCAATTCACCTGCCGTACTGCTGGCCGACGAACCCTCGGGCAATCTCGACACGAAAAACAAAGAGGAGATACACAAACTCTTCTTCACACTGCGCGACACGCTGGGACAGACGGTCGTAATCGTCACACACGACGAACAACTGGCCCGGATGTCCGACCGGGAGATCATGATGGTCGACGGGTGGATCCGCCCCTGAACCGCACCCCCCCGCTTTCCGCCGCCACCCCGATTCACCCCGGAGCTCCGGCGAACCTGCAATTCGAATCTTATTCACTTAATCCATAAAACCACATGAAAAAAACAGGAATCTTCTCTCTGCTTCTTTTACTGGTAACCACCGCATGGGCGCAACCCTCTCCCACCGTACCCGCTGCGCTCAAAGAGACCAAAGTATCGAACGCCGAACTGCTCAAATGGACGTTCAACGGCATCGGCAAAGTATACGACGAATCGGGCCGGCAGATCTGCCTGCAGGAAGGCGAAAACTCGCTGGGTGTAGGATTGTATTCGCCCTTGAGCTACAAAGGCGACGTAGTGATGCGCTATAAGGTCATGCCGCTGAATGCCGCGACCGTACTGGTCAACCTGCTGTGCATGTCCGACGAGGGCGAGTCGCTGGAGCTCACATTCCCCGACAGATACGACGGCAGCATGGGCCCGATCCTAAACAAAGAGGACTACTTCATCGCTTTCCGCAACTCCCCGCACGCCACCGCACCGTTCATCAGCAAAAATCCGAAAGCGGGGCAACTGGCCATCGCCGACAAGGACGAGATGATTCCCGGAGTCTATTACGACGTGGAAGTGGGCCGCGTCGGCAAACTCGTATGGCTCAAAGTGGACGGCAAGACCGTGGTACAGTGTACCGATCCGAATATTCTCCCGGGCGGTCATCTCGGCATCCGGCTGCGCGGGCTGGTAGGTCATCCGGCCGCCTGCGTCATTCGCGACTTGTCGATCCTCAGTGCGCAATAAGCCGCCGGTGCGGCACGTTCCCTAAACGACTCCCGGCGCACGACGCTCCGGGAGTTTCTATTTACCGTAAACCGCCGCTTTCGTCATTAAACACGGTTTCAATATGACACGCCCTGCAGCCAAAACCAACGCATTTTCCACCGAAACGAAGGCTACTCCCGACCGGCCGCAATGTTCCCGGACATCCCCCGCCGCAACCGAAATGCAAAAGGAATCCGCAGCCACATGCCGTCCGGATAACGCAGAGCTGCACGAGCTGCTCGAATTCCTGCACGACCGCTACAACTGTACGGCATTCGTCGCCGACGACCCCGTAGCGATCCCGCACGACTATACCTCGCGCGAGGATATCGAGATCAGCGGCTTTCTCGCAGCCACGATCGCCTGGGGTAAACGCCCGATGATCGTCACCAACGGCCGGCGGCTGATGGAACGGATGGACCGGGCTCCGTATGATTTTGTCCTCAACGCATCGGAACGCGAGTTGGGCGCGCTGGCGGGATTCGTCCACCGCACTTTCAACGACGGCGACTGCATCGATTTCATCCGGGCACTCCGGCCGTTCTACGCTCATTCCGGTTCGGCGCATCATCCTGCAGGCATTTCACGACCTGCACTCTCTCCCATCGGATTGCCCGCCGAACCCGTGATGGACGCTGCGGGCGCCACACCACAATCGCAACGAACGGAACCCCGTTCGGGACTCGGCGGCTTTTTCGAACGGGAATACGCTGCCTGCGGCGATATGCGGATCGTTTTATCGCGCTTTCGTACGGCGTTTTGGCAGAACGAACACCGCACCCGTGCCGAAAAACACCTGGCTTCGATCGACCGCGGTGCGAGCTGTAAACGGCTCAACATGTTCCTGCGCTGGATGGTGCGCCGTGACGACCGGGGCGTAGATTTCGGACTTTGGCCCGGGATTCCCGCCTCGGCGCTCTACCTGCCGCTCGACGTACATACTTCCAATGTAGCGCGCGCATTGGGACTGCTCGCACGAAAACAGAACGACTGGCGCGCCGTCGAAGAGGTCACCGCCTCGCTATGCCGCTTCGATCCCGCCGACCCGGTCAAATACGACTACGCTCTCTTCGGCGCCGGAATGGACGGAAAATTAAAACCGGTGAAAAACTGAGAGTTACACAAACAATCGAAAAATCATTTCTCAGAAACGATTTTCCGTTGATAATTGACCTTACCGGCGCGCAAAGAGAGGAGCAGATAAATGAATCCCATCATGAGTACAATCATTATATGGTCTCCATCAATCACGAGCAGGATCAACACAACAACAGCCAACGCCAGCAATACACCGAATACAATATCCCAAAACCAGAGTTCTAATTTATTTTTGCCTTTCAGACAGGGTTTTGGTTGAAACATAGGTGCAGGTAACGAACTACGCATCAAAGACAACAGCACGAATACATTTAGCGGCAACAAGAATAACAGGACCGTATGACTTTGAATAGCAATCGGAATTCCAATGGAATCGGCGCTAGGCAGATAATCACCTCGCATGGCCCTGAATAAATAGTACCATCCCGTAGCTGGAATCATCAAAAGCGCCATTCCATTGGCAAGCATCCATAAAACTGTTTTATTTTTAGTCTTGACAGATTTCAAATCCTGTAATGTTTTTACGTTCAAAAAGAAAAGAAAACAAAGACACCCAAAAGAAAATGAGATAATTCCGCTCCCTATATCCATACAGCGAGTCCATAATCCGATACTTGTCGATTCATTTGAAATAATTTCCTGCTGAAACAGCACACAAGCCGTGACTAACAGCAAAATACCGATGAAAAATGCGACAAATAGATATACCCTTATATTATTAAAATTTCTCATATCTAAATTATTCAATCCTGCCAATGGAACGCACGTATATACACAAAGAAATTTTTTAATCATCAAAAAAGTAAATAATTTCTTATGCTATTACGTAAAAATATTTTGATTTGAGCAGAATCGTCCGTTAATTTACGGGCTTCTGAAACAGGGGGGAATAGTGGTAGAATATCTACATAACATACCAAGCATGGTATTGCAACAGTTCAAGAACTGGATGCTGCCTATCGCGATGATCACCGGCGGGCTGTTCTACCCGTTTTTCTCGCAACTGGCCCCCGTTATTCCCTACCTGATCTTCTGCATGCTGCTGGTCCCTTACTGCAAAATATCGCTCACGCGCATACGGATCAAGCCGTTGCACCTGTTTCTGATCCTGATCCAAATTATCGGCGGTCTCGGAATTTATACCGCGCTGAGCTTCTACGACCCATTGGTGGCGCAAGGAATCTTCATCTGCGTACTGGCCCCTACGGCCACTTCGGCCGCGGTCATCACCGGTATGCTGGGCGGGAACGTCGCCTCGCTGGCCACCTTCAGTCTGCTGAGCAATCTCTGCGTCGCTGTACTATCCCCCTTGATATTCTCGTTTATCGGCGAACACGTTTCGATGCCGTTCGGACACTCCTTCGGGATCATCTGCCGTCAGATGATCCCCTTACTGATCCTGCCGTTCGTTTTGGCCATGCTGTTGAGAAGGTTTCTTCCCCGTGTGCACCACGAAATCAAAAAACGGCAGGAACTTTCGTTCTACATGTGGTCCGTCGCACTGGCCACCGTAACCGGCAACACGGTCTCGTTCCTGATGCGGCAGGATGCATCGAATTACCGGATCGAAACGATAATGGCGCTGCTTGCGCTGCTCGTATGCGGTTTGCAGTTCATCACCGGACGCAGGATCGGGCGCCGTTTCCGCGACAAAGTCGCCGGAGCGCAGGGTCTCGGACAGAAAAACACGATCCTTGCGATCTGGATGGCACAGACCTACCTCAATCCCGTTTCATCGGTCGCCCCCGCTTTTTATGTGGTGTGGCAGAACATCGTGAATTCCTACCAGTTGTGGCTCCGGCGGCGCGACAAAGGCTGAAAACAGCTATTGCCGTTTCCTGCTCCAGGCGTGTGTGATTCCGTAAATAATCAGGACCCCTAAGCATCCCAGCACTCCGAATCTTCCGTTCCAGAAAATATCACCGCCACCTATCGTATAGAAAGCCAACGACGAAAAAATCAATCCCTGCAACAAGGCCGGGACAAAAAGCGTGCGGGTGCGGTGCAGCGCCGAAGCATAATAAAAAGAACAGATCACACACATCAGCAACACACATCCCATATACGCAATTCTTTCGCCCATCGACTGCCCGGCCGCAACGAATGCCACGACAGGAAGATTCCACACGCCCCATACCAAGCCGATAAAACAGTATTTTCCGAAACGCGTGACGGTCACATTGTGCTCCAAGAATCCCCGCCACGCAATCTCACCCGGCAATGCGCCTAACCATCCCACGGTAATTGCCCACACAAAGGCAATGAGGAGAGTCGTCCAATTTTGGGGAACGATCTTGCCCGCCCCTGACACACCCAACACGTTAGCAAAAAACAGCACGAGAGCGACGATCAGAACTGGGAACGCAATAGCCGTAAACACCGAATAGAAAACCGCTTTTTTCACATCGATCCCGCACAAAGTCAGGCGATATTGCCGAATGATCTGCTTCAGTCGCCATTTCTCCGTAATCAAAACTGCCAGTAAAGGCGTCAATACAAACAACAGGTATACAAGTTGATGCAACAACAAGTATCCCTTGAATCCCCCCTCACCGGGAGCTACGGCCACGGGAATCCGCCACCATATCCAGGCAACCGCTCCGGTTAGTAAAACCAACCAGATAAGAAAATGTAAAGTATTTTTATTCATAGCCTAAATTGTAATGTGATGGTCTGGTTGAATCAATCACGAAATAATATGAATAAGAACCTCCGTCTCCGCTCGAAACCTGAATGGAAACCTGATATGGGACTCCGCTCGCAGGAGGCGCCACATTACATTCGCCTCCCCATCCGAACAGCTGGAATGCAGTATTACTGGCATAACCGTATCCATTCGACATAGTAACTTGTCCCCACCCGATTACGGAATGGGTATAAACATTGAATTGGATGTTTGTGGCATCAACCGGAACATTCATTGTAAAATATAAGCGTTCAAAAACTGATTCGTTTCACGCACATCTTTCTGCATTTTGTCGTAAAACTCGTTTGAGATACCCAAACCCAAAGCTTGTTCACGCTTTAAATTGAGTACATACCGATTCACTTCAAAAGTGAGGTAATTGAAAGCGACTCGATTTGCCTCGTCAAGAGACAGCATCTGGCTGGTTTTCGTTTGAAAAGAAAGTTACTGATCCGCAACCTCTTGGGGAGCAATCATTTCGGAGTTCTCGCATGCGGCTATCGCACATGCACACAAGACAAAGAAGAATAGTTTTCCCATGGTGCAATAATTTTAGTGAGACAATATGGTTGATAAAACCTATCAAATCCTATCCATATATCTACTCAACACTACCAATGGCTGCATTGACAACCTATAGCACCTGATCAAACAATAAGATTAGTTATAAATATTATTGATATTATATATTTTTATAATGTTAACAATAATAATTAACAAATCAAAAATAAAAACAATGTTTTTTTTAATTTTAATACTTACCCCCTCCAACAGCGGTAATAAACCCCCAGAGGAAGAGCCTTGCCGAAAGAGTCGTTGAAATAGAGTTCACCGAATTGTTCCCCGGTAAAATCACCGACCAATTGGCGGACAGCCGTGCGGGCCAGCAACGCCGACAACCCCATCGAATAGAGGTTCAATACCAGAAAACCGTGCTCCGGATCGAGCAATTCTCCGCACAGGCGCAACAATTCGTTGAGATTCTCCTCCAGAATCCACTTCTCGCCGTCCGGCCCGCGTCCGTAGGCGGGCGGATCGAGGATGATCCCGCTGTATTTGCGGCCCCGCTTCACCTCCCGCCGGGCAAATTTCAACGCATCGTCGACAATCCAACGCACTCCGTCGAGTCCCGACGCCTCCATATTTTCGCGGGCCCACGACACGACCGGTTTCACCGAATCGACATGCGTCACCGATGCTCCGGCACTGCCGGCAGCTAGCGTCGCGCCGCCCGTATATGCAAACAGGTTCAGCACCTGCACGGCGCCGGAAACGTTTTCACCCGGCCGTCCCGCGACAGCGACCGCCGACCCCGGGTTTCCATTTCCGGCAGATGTTTCCGCAACCCTGCGCACTTGTCCCGCAATGAATTCCCAATTTGCAGCCTGCTCGGGAAAGATACCCACATGTTTGAAGGCAGTGAGGCCGAGCCGCAATTTCAAATCCATCGCGTCACTGCGATAGCCGATCCACCACTGCTGCGGCATCCCGTCGCGGAGCGTCCATTCGCCGCGTTCACCGCCCCGATCGCCACCGCGCGGATCCCGCCGGAAATAGGCGTCCGCCCGGCGGAGCCACTCTTTATCGCCGAGCGATTTGTCCCATACGGCCTGCGGTTCGGGACGCGCAACCAAATAGCGGCCGAAACGCTCCAGTTTTTCGAAACCGCCGCAGTCTACCAGTTCGTAATCGTTCCATCCCTCCGGAATCAACAGTCCGACATCCATAATTTTATCTTTTTTTATCTTTTTTCTTTCCCGTTCGTCTCATCCGCCGCGTTCCCGGGACTTGAACAGCGGACGGTGCAACCGGTACGATCCGGACACCAGCCCCACCGTGACCGGCAACCGGAGTCGCAGCCTCCTCCGCAACCGGGTCCGATCCCGGAGAGATTCCCCGGTAAACGACAGTCATCATGCAGCGGGCACAATCGAACTGCAATTCATAAAGGTGCTGTTCATGCCGCAGATACAGTTTTCCTTTATAGGCCGGATGCTCTTTCAGGCATGTTCCCATTTCCCGGCGCAGGCAATAGCGCATCCGCATCACGGAAAGATCCCGAAAATCGCGGCGCAGATCGTATCCCGGTTCGATGCGGGTCACCCCATGCTCGCGGTAGAAACGCTCGGCAAGCGAATTGACCACATTCTCCTCCCCGGTCAACACCTCTGCCGGAAACCGCACTTCCCGATGTTCGGAACGCCGTTCACGCCGCGGGAAGGTTTGCAGTCGCATCCCGTCGAGCCGGGTCACCGCCTCACGGCGCAGTTCATTGAGCAGTGAAATCGGAACAAAACGAACAGTATCCTGATCCACCTCTACCGAAACCACATCATAAATCGTATCGCCGGTTTTGGCGAGTTGCGTCCGGAGCGCCTGCAATGCCTGGTCGGGTTGCCGGGCCGGAGCGAATTCCCCGTGTCTTGCTACGGTGACCTGCATCCGTCCGTCGGAAAGCGCCAGTTCCGCCTCCGAAGGGCCTACCCTGACCGAAGCCGTCACCGGAATGGTGCGACGCAGGCGGCTGCGGCCCACTGCCGAAACGAACAAATGGTCGTAATTGCGATAGAGTTCCATACCGGGTACAATGCCGTCCATCCGGTTGGGCCACACCCACTCCCCGTCCGTACGGTTGATGTTCGTCCCGCCCGGGACACCCGAAACCGTCACAAAGCAAATCCCGTCACCGGCGGACAAAGCCGTCCGGGACGGTAACCGGAAACTGTCCCGTCGCACGTCAATGACCTTCCCGAGCGGCTCCCCGAACGCCTTCGGCGTATCGAACGAAGCTACTCCGCCGTGTACTCCCCCGAGGAAATAAGCGGTCGCCCCCCGGGAAAAGCTCTTCGCCGGGTTCGGCTCGAATTCCAAGGTGGAGATACCCTCCGACGCCCGGCGCAGGTCATCGCGCCGGGCCAGTATCCCGTCCAGCTTACGACGGTACCAGCCGACCACATTACGGACATAATTCTCATCCTTGAGACGCCCCTCGATCTTGAACGACGTAACGCCGGCCCCGATCAACTCTTCAATTTGTCCGGTCGCGTTCATATCCTGCAGCGAAAGCAGGTGACGGTTCCGTTCCAGCGGCCGCATCCGTTCGTCGAGCAAATCGTAAGGCAGCCGGCACGACTGCGAACAATCGCCGCGGTTCCCGCTGCGCGGCCCCATCGTACGGCTCATGTAACAACGCCCGCTGTACGAAACGCAAATCGCTCCATGCACGAACGTCTCGATCTCGACATCGGCGGCCCGGGAAAGCCGGCCGATCTCCCCGAGCGACAGTGCGCGCTCCAGAATCACACGCGTAAAACCCGCTTCGGAGAGGAAACGAACGCGCTGCGGATCGGTATTGCACACCTGCGTCGAAGCATGCAATTCGACCGGAGGCAACTCCATCCGAAGGAAGGCCATATCCTGCACGATCAACGCATCGGCTCCCGCATTCCACATCCGGCATGCGATACGCTCCGCATCGGCCAATTCCTGTTCATAAAGCAGCGTGTTCATCGCCACATAGACCTTCGCTCCGAAACGATGGGCGAGGTCACACAACCGGACGATCTCCTCCTCGGGAACACCCGCCGCCGAACGCGCGCCGAAACGCGGTGCGCCCACGTACAGCGCATCGGCACCGCACAAAATAGCCGCACGTCCCTGTTCATAATTCTTGGCAGGGGCTAACAACTCGATGGTTCGCAACTTGCGGGACGACATTTCGGACATCGTTCAGAAGGAATATCAGGGAAAAATACCTAATTTTGCATATTTACAGCGCACAAAGGTAGCGAAATTTGCACAGACCGCCGCCACGGCGCGCGACATCTAAACCGTACGGACATCATTATGGGCAGCAGGGGATCATTCGGAAGCAGGTTCGGCGTCATCGCCGCAGTGAGCGGATCGGTTATCGGTCTGGGCAACATCTGGAGATTCCCTTACGTGGCCGGCGAGAACGGCGGCGCAGCGTTCATCCTGATCTATATCGCATGCAGCTTCCTGATTTCGATCCCGCTGATGCTCTCGGAATTCAGCCTCGGCCGCAGTTCGAAGCGCAACACCAAACGTGCGTTCCAGAAGCTCGCCCCGGGCACCCGTTGGAACTATGTGGGCTATATGGGGATCTTCTGCGCCTTTATCCTGCTGTCGTTCTATTGCGTCATTGCCGGCTGGGCGCTCGAATTCATCAAAGAATCGGTCCTCAACGAGTTCGCAGGTAAAAGCGCGGCGCAAATCAGTGAAAATTTCAACGGTTTTATCGCCAGCGGATGGCGACCGGTGGTGTGGATGGGCGTTTTCATGCTGTCAACGGCCTTCATCGTCTGGTCCGGAATCGAAAAAGGAATCGAACGCTATACCAAGATTTTCATGCCGGTCTTTATCGTCCTGCTCGCCGCGCTGGCCATCAACTCCCTGACGCTGCCCGGCGCGCGCGAAGGGATAGGCTTCCTGCTGCGTCCCGATTTCAGCAAGATTACCGGCGCGACGATCCTCAAGGCGATGGGCCAGTCGTTTTTCTCGATGAGCCTCGGGTTGGGCTGCATGATCACCTACGGCTCCTACATCCGCAAAGGCGAAAACCTGCCGAAAGTGGCATCGATGGTGGCCCTGTCGGATATGTCGGTCGCAATCCTGTCGGGTATCGCCATTTTTCCGGCGGTTTTTTCGTTCGGCATCAGCCCCACCTCGGGTCCGGAACTGGTTTTTCTGACGCTGCCGAATATTTTCGCGCAGATGCCCGGCGGCTACTGGATCGCGATCGTATTCTTCGTACTGCTGTTCCTCGCCGCAATCACCTCGTCGATCTCGATGTTCGAAGTCATTGCCGCCTACCTGACCGAAGAGTTGCGGATGAGCCGGCCGAAAGCCGTAGTCGGCGTACTGGTCACGATCCTGGTAACGGGTTCCCTCTGCGCGCTGTCGCAGCGTCCCGGCTCCTCGCTACACATCGGCAGCATGAACCTGTTCGACCTGTGCGACTACCTCAGTTCGAACGTCCTCATGCCGCTGGGCGGCCTGCTGATCGTGATTTTTACGGGTTGGGTATTTTCGCCCGAAAAACTGCGCAACGAGCTGACCAACAACCTGACCGTAAACCAGTGGTGCTATCCGGCCATCCGCCTGCTGATCCGGTTCGTCGTTCCGGTGGTCATCACACTGCTGTTCCTCACGCAGATCGGAATCCTGTAAACCCGCAATGAAAATCCGGGCAGGAAAACCGCCTGCCGCCGGAACCGGCTTCGAATCCGGATTACAATATAGTCCCGACAGCTGTTATAAAAACCCGTAACCACGTCCGGAACACGTGTGTTCCGAAACCTAACCGACCCGAATCAAGATGATCACCTTTCTAATCTGCTTCGCCGTACTCGTGGGAGCCTACTTTATTTACGGCCGCTACCTCGAACGGACAATCGGCGCCGATCCCGACCGCGAACCGCCCTGCAGGAGCCGTTATGACGGCGTAGATTACCTGCCGCTCCCGAAATGGAAAACCTTTCTGATCCAGTTGCTGAACATCGCCGGACTGGGCCCCATTTTCGGCGCGCTGCTCGGTGCGATGTACGGACCGGTAGCCTTCCTGTGGATTACGTTGGGAGGCATCCTGATCGGCGGCCTGCACGACTACGTATCGGGTATGATCTCGATGAAAATGGGCGGCCTGAGCCTGCCTGAAATCGTCGGCCGCTACCTCGGTCCTGTGATGAAACAGTCGATGCGCGCAGTCACCCTGCTGTTGATGGTACTGGTCGGTGCCGTCTTTCTGGTCGGACCGGCGGGGATCTTGCAAGGCATGACCGGAATGAACCAAAGCACCTGGATCTGGATCATCCTGCTCTATTATATCCTGGCCACATTGCTCCCGATCGACAAGATCATCGGACGCATTTATCCCCTTTTCGGGGCCGCGCTCTTTTTCATGGCTCTCGGAATCCTTTACGTTCTGCTTTTCGACGCTTATACAATCCCGGAACTATCGGCCGGGAACTGGCATAATTTCAAAACCGACGCCGCGCGTTTCCCGATTTTTCCCACGCTGTTCATTACCATCGCATGCGGAGCCGTATCGGGTTTTCACGCCACCCAGTCGCCGCTTATGGCGCGTTGCCTGCAAAATGAGCAACAAGGCAAACCGGTCTTTTTCGGCGCCATGATCTCCGAATCGCTGATCGCACTGGTCTGGGCCGCAGCAGGTATGGCCTTCTGGGGCGGACCGGAAGAGTTGAACACGACGCTCGCGGAACACGGCGACAATGCGGCATGGGCCGTCAATGAAATCACCCGCACGACGCTCGGCAAATTCGGCGCCGTACTGGCTCTGCTGGGCGTGGTCGTCGCACCGATCACCAGCGGGGATTCGGCCTTCCGAAGCGCCCGGCTGATCGCCGCAGATTTCCTGCACCTCGAGCAACGTGCGATCCGGCGGCGGCTTTACATCAGCATTCCGCTGTTCGTCGTGGGGTTCGCGATTACGTTGATGAATTTCGGCGTCATCTGGCAATACTTCGCCTGGGTCAACCAGACCCTCGCGGCCGTGACGCTATGGACGATCACGGTTTATCTGGCCGTCCGGCATAAGAATTTTTGGATCGCCCTGCTGCCGTCGATCTTTATGACGCAAGTGGTAATGCTCTATATCCTAATCGCCCCCGAAGGGCTGCTGCTGCCTTATTGGACCGGATTCGGAATTGCCAGCGCAATCAATGCGTTCATCACGATCCTGTTCTTCCGCTACCGGATTCGGCGGTGCAACGACATCTTCCCGGAAAACGAAGGGGATGAAGAGGATAAGGAGCATGAAGATTCCCCTGTCGACAACAGGAACGGATCGGAGCTCCCCATTCGGTAATCCGTCCCGGATCTAACCGATAGTGCCAAACCGATCCTACAGCATGAACACACCGCACGGTCCCGGGATTTTCCGTGCAACAGCATGGAACTTTGCCTGGAGACCGGGACCTTCCGTTCAACAGAACAGAAACAACCGCCGCTCCCTAACGGTAACTCACGCTGTTCGCACCACATGTAAACTCAGCGGTAATAAACCGGTTGAAAATCGAGGTCGTGCCGCCTGCCGATGGGAATGTTCATGCCCAGGTTGAAGCTGGCTGTCGCCCGGCCCGTCGGGATCCACTGCGGGGTCACGCGGGTGACCATGTAGTCGGAGCCGAAAAAGAGCGTCACGCCTTTGGGTGTAAAGTTCAGGAGCCAGCCCCACCCGAGCCCGTAATTGGTCGCCGAACCGGTCACCGTCGCATTGAACCAGCGGCAGGGACGGAAATTGGCCGACAACATTCCTTCGGTCCAGACCCGGGGCATATAAAAACGTGTCGTCGAAAGCAGGCCGAATGAGATTTTCCGGTCGAGGACGGCGTATTCGAGCCCGACATTCACCGTAGGGTGCAGCATGCGCGTAAGATGCTCCGGCGCCGGAGTGTCATAAAAACGGAACAGATCGCGCAGGTCGTCCTTAAGCCTGTTCCACTGCTCTTTGAATGAGCCCGGATTGTTGGGATCGTCCACAACGATATTACTGAAACCGTCGAATATAAACGGTTCGTTCTGCATTGTCCCGCGCAGGTTCTTGAACCACGACAGGAAACCCAGGTCGTTTACCCCGGCCGACAGCGTGAGGTGATCCTCCACCAATTCGTAACTCATCCCCAGATCGATGGCCAGTCCCCAGCCCCCTACTCCGGGATTGCGGTAATCGAGCTTATTGATTTCGCCGTCGGACTTCGTCTCGAACGACGCGCCGGCGGCCGACAAGTCGAAATACCCCTGTGCGTCAACCTCCCATTTGTTCTGGTTCATGACCACATTCATCCGGTCGATGTGCATCCGCGCGCTGCCGGCCCCGAGCAGTACTTTCAGCTTTCCTCCCAATGTCAGGCGGTCGCTTACCGGATGGGCATGCCCCAATCCGATCTCGACATAATTATCGGTCTGCAACATCAGGTCGCGCATCTGATAGGAGCTCCCTTCGGGGGCGTCCATTCCCAGTTTCATAAAACGGAACAGGCTGCCGGGCAAGTCGATATCCGAGCTCGACCGCACGGCGATATCGATCGTATTGAAACCGCTCCACGCATAAAAAGCCGAGGAGAGCAGCGACACGTCGGCATCGACTTGTACCGCGTTGCGGTTCTTGATCCGGCCGAGGAACGTTTCGGCCGAAACGATCGGGTTCATAAAAGTAGTCAGCCGTCCGTCGGGCAGCGGATACAGGAAGGCGGTCAGCCCTACGTTCGACTGGGTAGCCACGTTGATATTGCCGATCGCAGGTATGCTGATATAGCCCCGGTCGCTCACCAGTGCGGGGTTCAGCCGGTGCCGCATCGGCATGCTTTCGAGGAAATAGGAGGTACGGAGCGTCTGGGCCGGAGCCAGAAACGGCACGACGGCGCATCCCATCAGGCAGGCCCCGCACAAAAACCTATGGAGTATTCTATTGTTCATTCGTCTTTTCATTCGGCAACTCCATTAAAGATCATCCAAATCCATGATCAGTCCACCCGGTACCCGCAGTTTCATCCGCACCTGTACATACTGCCGCGGCGTCGCCGGAATACCTGCCGAGGCCTCGTTGTTCCCGGCGGTAATTTCCAAAATCAACCCGTCGAGCCGGGCCAGCGCTCCTGCCTGCGTTTCACGGATCACCACATCGAACGACGATGACACAGGCGTATCGCCGCCGTCTCCCGGGGCTATCGTCCCGGGAGCGGACACCTCGACGCCCTGCAACGGCTGCTTCTGACCGTCCACGGCAATCGCGGCAGCCTGCAAGGTGAGCGGCACCGTATTGTCCACGGTAGCCAATATCTTAATTTCCTGAACCTTGTCCACGAAATCCCGGATATCCTTGGCCAGATTATCCACCGTGTCGCGGTACAGGATCGACAACTGCGGCCCGAAGGTCATCGGCACGCAAAGTTCATAATCGATCCGGATCTGGTAGGCAGGCACCGTCAGGTCGACCCGCTGCAGAGTCCCGGGGACAAGAGCGGGCTGCACATCCAGCAGGATCGAATCGGGTACCGTCCGGATCAAGGCAGGCAGGTTCGGCGCCTCGACGAACATGTATCCGTCGGGCATGACCGAAGCATCTTTGGCTATACGGAATACCGATAAAACAGCCCCTCCGGGCGTCCCGGCCTCCCGGACGCGCATCGCCACATTACTGCTTCCGGCCGGATTTTCCTGGTTACCGACCATCGGCATCAGCCCCAGGAAGACATCGACCTGCATCCCCAGCGGATTGGCGACCCCCAGGTTGATATAAGGATTCACGTCGAGCACGGTTCCCGCCTCGCGCAGGAAAGCGGGAATATCCTGCAATCCGAGCCACTGCTGCACATGCGGCAACTCCGGTTCCACATGCCCTTCGACGAGTTTGACTTGCATATCGCCGATCGTCAGCGCGGGCTGGAGCACGACACCGGTTAGATCACCGCCGCCGGGCGCTATGTCCGTAATGCGCAAACTGCCCGACAACTCGACGGGATCGTCCAGCTGTACAGTACCGTCGGTTACCAGCAGCGGATCGAAAACCATTGCTGTAATCCCAACGCTGCAAACATATCCACCTGCCGCCGCAAACTCATCGTTGATCACCAATTCATGTCCTCCGCCAGCCAGAACGATATACGGAGGAAAAGTGACCCGCAAGTTTTCGAAACGCATCCGGTTTACCACGCCCGACACCCCCGAAACATCGAACACGACCCGCGCTTCGACCGGGGCGGAAAACGTCACCCTGCCGACAGATTTCACCTCATCCGGAATATCGGCGCTGATCTTCACATCGCCCCGGCTCGCAATCGGTGCGGCGGGCAATTCGCCGGTTCCGGGCGTTCCCGCACCGGACGGCGGCAACACGCCCGTTCCGAAATCCGGCCGGATTTCAGACAATTCGAAAGGGCGGGTCCTGAAAGTCACCGGAGCGATCCCCGCTACATCCATCTGCACGTCGTCACGTTTGAGCAACGCATAGGTGCCGTCCGGCATAACCGTAAGGTCATCTTTATCGGAACCTATCAACTTTTCGAGCGTAATCTTCTCGGTCTCCCCGACCGGAATCGTCAGCTCTTTGCCTCCGACACCGACACTCAGGTCCAGATCACCTTTCAGGTCATAGCGATGGTCCACACATCCGGTCGCCGTGACGAGACAAACCGCAACACCGCAGCACAGCAACGCCAAAGCCTCCCGGCGCAAATATCCGTATCGGTAAATCATATTCGGGTTTATTGGGAATTCAGGGGATATACAAATTGGTACATTCGTCGCATTTATTATCCCAAATGCGCTCAAAAATAGTCAAAAAATCAGGTTAATTCCGATCTTGTTGTAATTTATTTTCGTCCAACCCGCGCCCTCCCCAGTTCCTCCCGAACGTTTACGCGGGTCGTCCGGCCCCGATTTCCAAAATAAACACTATCTTTGTCGCCCGGAACACCAACCAAATTTTCAGCGAAATGGCTCTACAATGCGGCATCGTAGGACTGCCCAACGTCGGCAAGTCGACACTCTTCAACTCGCTTTCGAATGCAAAGGCACAGGCGGCGAACTTCCCTTTCTGTACGATCGAACCCAATGTGGGGGTTATCACCGTTCCCGACGAACGGTTGGTCAACCTCGCCAAGATCGATAATCCGAAGAAGGTGATCCCGACTACCATCGAGATCGTGGACATCGCCGGACTGGTCAAGGGCGCTTCGAAAGGCGAGGGTCTCGGCAACAAGTTCCTTGCGAATATCCGCGAAACCGACGCGATCATCCATGTGCTGCGCTGTTTCGAAAACGATAACATCACGCATGTGGACGGCACCATCGACCCGGTGCGCGACAAAGAGATCATCGACACCGAACTGCAGCTCAAGGACCTCGAAACGATCGAGAGCCGCATTGCGAAAGTGCAGAAACAGGCCGTCACGGGAGAAAAATCCGCCAAACGCCTTTTCGAAATTTTCCAACAATACAAAAACGTCCTCGAACAGGGCAGGAGCGCACGCACGGTCGTACTCGACAAGGAAGACCGCAAACTGGTACGGGATCTGCACCTGCTGACCGACAAACCGGTGCTTTACGTCTGCAACGTCGACGAGAAGAGCGCCGTAAACGGAAATGCCCATGTAGACGCGGTACGGGAGGCGATCAAGGAAGAAAATGCGGAACTGCTGATCGTGGCAGCGGCGACCGAAGCCGATATTGCAGAGTTGGAAACCTACGAAGAACGGCAAATGTTCCTCGAAGAGGCGGGACTCACCGAATCGGGCGTCAGCCGCCTGATCCGCTCGGCCTATACGCTGCTGAACCTCGAAACCTATTTTACCACGGGTCCCGACGAGACCCGGGCATGGACCTACACGAAAGGGATGAAAGCCCCGCAGGCGGCAGGCATTATCCACACCGACTTTGAAAAGGGATTTATCCGCGCCGAGGTGATCAAATACGCCGACTACACCGCACTGGGCTCGGAAAAAGCCTGCCGGGAAGCGGGCAAAATCTCCGTGGAGGGCAAAGAGTACGTCGTGCAGGACGGCGACATCATGCACTTCCTGTTCAACGTCTGAGCAGTCTTACAGGTTTTTCAGCGCATAATTCGAAGCGAACCAGTAATCTTTCGGGTTGCGGATGCCGAAGGCGTCGCGCAGTCCGCCGTAGCTATCCTGCAAGATAGAGACGCCGGGGCCGTTGTTGGCTTCGATCACGACAGGGCCGTCCGGCGTATAGGCGATATCCCAACCGATGTATTTAATCTTGTTGAGCTTTTGGGCCGAAAGCGTCACAAAACGGGATAACTCCTCCCAGTACGGGAACGTATAATCCCCGAAAACGAAACCGGTATCGGGATGTTTCTCATGGACCCGACCGTCGAAAGCGTAAGCCCGGGCAGCGAATTTGCCCGTCACGGCGTCGACCTGCATATAAAGGCCGCCGGAGCTGGCATTATCCACCTGCATGGCGCCCTGGCCCACCCTCAACAGGGAGAACAGGATCGACACGCTGTTTTTCTCGTTCCTGGTAACGATCCGAAACGTACAGATCGCATGCGGATAAATGGCAGCCATCTCGGGATGAGGGACCAAGCCCTCTTCGACGATCCACTCGTCTCCTTTCAGCTCTTCCACATACGCCGCATCCAAAAGGCGCCCGTCCGGCGTGCGCAAATACCTCCCTTCACGCAGATCAAACACTTCGATTCCCTTGCCGCCCACACCGAAAGTCGGTTTGACGAACAGCCGGCCCACACCGGAAGCCTGAATCCGGGCCAACACCCGTTCAGCCGTGCAGGGATTTTCCCCTCCGTCGAACAATACCCCATCGCTGACGGATAACAACACCCGGGGATGGTTGATCCCATACCCCCGGCACAGCGACGCAAAAAGCCGCTTGTCTTCGCACAGCACGTTCCGTTCGTTGAATGACTGCGGATAGAAAAGAAAATAGGCAAAATAATCGGGGATATAGGCCTTCATCTGCTCCATCGAAAGCGGACAGTCCTTGCGGTAGAGACGGTAACGGATATACTGGAACGGATAGGTTTTCCAATAGCGCTGCAAACAGCGCATCTCCCTGCGGATCCGCGCCGGACTTTTCTTGTCCGCACATCGTTCGAATTCCGCATATTCCGCCCGGTAGTAATCCCGGTAATACGCCCGGTGCTGACGCTCCGAACTCTTTTTAATAAAAAAATAGAGGTATTTTTTCAACATGGCTGGTCGAAATATGTTTCTCCGGCAAAACAAATGTAGAAAAATGTTTCTGAAACGCAACATCCCCGCGATCATAGCGATTGGCGCTTTTTTTACTATTTTTGCAACGGCTTCGCCCGTGTCCGTTTTTTGACGGCGCTCCCGGGCAGGCCGACCGGCCGAACGACATTCCAAAGGGCGTTTTCGCCGGAATTAACCGAACACAACACTGAAAAACCGATATGGAACGCAAAGTAAGAGTCCGCTTCGCCCCGAGTCCCACCGGCCCGCTGCATATGGGCGGCGTACGCACGGCGCTGTACAACTACCTTTTCGCCCGCCAGCGAGGCGGTGATTTCATCCTGCGCATCGAAGACACCGACTCGCACCGTTTCGTGCCGGGCGCAGAAGCTTACATCATGGAAGCGCTCAAATGGTGCGGTATCACCATTGACGAAGGAATCAGCGAAGGAGGCCCCCACGCCCCCTACCGCCAAAGTGAACGGAAAGAAATATACCTGAAATATGCCCTGCAACTGGTCGAATCGGGAAACGCCTATTATGCTTTCGACACGCCCGAAGAGCTCAATGCTATCCGCGCCGAAGCCGAAGCGGCGGGTAACACTTTCGCCTACAACTACGAAGTACGCGGAAAACTGGCCACCTCGCTGGCCCTCCCGCCCGACGAGGTACAGCGCCGCATCGAGCGTGGCGACCAATGGGTGATCCGTTTCCGAATGCCCGAAAACGAAGAGGTGGAGATGCACGACCTGATCCGCGGCGACGTGGTGGTGAACACCTCGACGCTCGACGACAAAGTACTCTATAAATCAGCTGACAGCCTGCCCACTTACCACCTCGCCAACATCGTGGACGACCACCTGATGGAAATTACCCATGTCATCCGCGGCGAAGAGTGGCTGCCGTCGCTGCCGTTGCACTACCTGCTCTACCGGGCCTTCGGTTGGAGCGAAACGCAACCCGATTTCGCACACCTGCCACTACTGCTGAAACCCACCGGAGGCGGCAAGCTCAGCAAACGCGACGGCGACAAGATGGGATTCCCGGTCTTTCCGCTGCGCTGGGTCTCTCCGCAGGGAGAGGTGTCGCACGGCTACCGGGAGGACGGCTATTTTCCGGAAGCGTTCATCAACATGCTCGCGCTGCTGGGCTGGAATCCAGGCACGGAACAGGAGCTGTTCACGATGGACGAGTTGATCGCGGCCTTCTCGCTGGAACGCGTAAGCAAGAGCGGTGCACGGTTCAACCCTGAAAAAGCCCGCTGGTTCAATGCCCAATACCTCAAACAGAAATCAGACGCGGAACTGGCTGCCCTGTTCCGCCCGGTACTGACCGAAAAGGGTATCGAGGCTTCCGACGGGAAAGTCGAACAGGTGATGGGCCTGATGAAAGAACGCGCCACGTTCGTCAGCGAACTGTGGGAGCTGACCTCATTCCTGTTCGTCGCCCCGGACGATTACGATCCCAAGGCTGCCGCCAAGTTCTGGAAAGGCGACAACCCGGCCCGCATCCGGGGGCTGCGCGACCTGCTCGCAACCGTTACGGACTTCGGAAAGGAAAACACCGAAAAGAGCGTAATGGAATGGATCGCGGCAAACGAATATCCGACCGGACAGGTGATGAATGCGTTCCGGCTCGCAATCATCGGCAAAAGTACAGGACCCAGCATGTTCGAAGTGTGTGAGATTCTCGGCCGTGACGAAACGCTCCGCAGGCTCGACGCCATCCTCACCAAACTGGGCACAGGGGAAAATGCCTAAACAGCAAGCACAATGCTGCCGGAATATGTAACGCTTTAAAAGGCCATCGCAATGCGGATGGCCTTTTTCACACACACCATGTCGGGTATTTTAGCGAAAGGCCTCGTAATTCGGGATAAATTCGTTAATTTTATCCCAGCAAAATTTTCCCGAACCCAATCGAAACATCCGACTTATGAGAAAAATATCCGCACGACTGCTCTCGTTGTGCGCGCTCTGGCTCGCCGCCCAGCAGCCCGCCGCCGCCCAGCATACCCAACGGTTCAACGGCTGGCCCACCGCCGCCACTGCACAGGAATTGCCCGCAGGTTTCGTCGCGCCCTCGGCCGGGTACGGCAACGTACCCTTTTTCTGGCTCAACGGCGACACGCTCCGGCGCGACCGCATGAGCGACATCCTCGATACGCTCGCCACATCGGCCACATCGGGCTTTTCGGTAAGCTATATCCACAAAAACGCCAACATCGACTCCGTCGAACACAAAAGCGGCTACGGGATGTTCGGACACACCGAGCCGGGCGAACCGAAAGTCTTCTCGCCGGCCTGGTGGGAGTTCTGGAACTGGTTTTCAGGCGCCTGTGCCGATCGGGGCATGGGCCTGGGCTTGGACGACTATACGGTAGGCTGGTACGGGAACGGCTACTATCCCGATGAGGTATACAACCAGCCAAAGTACAAAAATTACCAGGGCAAACTCGACATCACGGCCCATCCGGTGGCCGCCGGAGCGACTCTCACCCTCACACTTCCCGAACATACGGTCAGCGTCGTCGCCCTGCCGGAACACAACCAGAAAGAGAAACCGATCGATCTCACCGCCACCACCGGTGCCGGAAAACTGACCTGGACAGCTCCCTCCTCGGCCAAGTCCTATACCGTCTATGTCACGGCCACGCAGCCCGACTACCTGCTGCACCCCGACAACGGGAAAGAGCTGGTCGAGGTCTATTTCGACCGTTTCGAACAGAACATGAACCAAAAGGGGCGCGACGGCATGAACTACTTCTTCCAGGACGAGCTCCTCTACCCGCTCACGATCCTTTCGTGGGCCGAAGATATGCCTGCCCAGTTCCGGGACCGGAAAGGCTACGACATCCTTCCCTACCTGGCAGCCCTGAAGTACGACATCGGCGACATCACGGCCAAGATCCGTCTCGATTACTGCGACGTGGTGATGACACTGGCCGAGGAGCGCTATTTCAAGCCCATCTTCGACTGGAACGACTCGCGCGGACTGATCTACGGCTGCGACAATATGGGGCGAGGTAAACAGCCGCTCCACTACCTCGACTATTTCCGGGCGACCAGTTGGTTTACCGCACCGGGCAACGATGCCCCGGCACGCGGTTCCAGTTTCATCCAGACCAAGGTTTCGAGTTCGATCGCCCACCTCTACGAGCGGCCCCGCACATGGCTCGAAGCGTTCCACAGCATGGGCTGGGGCAGCAAAACGGAATGGCTCACCGAACAGATCGACCACCATTTCCTCGCAGGCGGCAACCTCGTCTGCATGCATGGGCTCTACTACTCGACCCACGGCGGCTGGTGGGAGTGGGCCCCCCCGTGCTTCCATTACCACATGCCTTACTGGCCGCACATGAAAAAATGGCTCGAATACACCGAGCGGGTCAGCTACCTGATGAGCCAGGGCCACCACGTCTGCGACATCGCGATCCTCTACCCCACCGAGACATTGCAGGCGTTCTCACCGGACAAGCCCTACGACGATCAATACAATTTCTCGTACATCATGGAGCTGAGCAACGCCGGATTGGATTACGACCTGATCGACAATCGCTCGTTGGTGAAGGCCGATATCAAAGACAAAGCGCTGCACGTCAGCGGTGAGAGCTACAAGATACTCCTGATCAAAGACATTCGCGCTTTGCGCTACGAAGCGCTGCTCAAGCTGCGGGACTTTTACCGCGGCGGCGGGATCGTGCTGGCCATCGGCGATCTGCCCGAAGCGAGCGACCGGGCCGGATCGAACGACCCGGAAGTCAACAAAATCGTCAAAGAAATATTCGGGATGACCGCCGCACAAACCGAAACGATCGCGGTCAAAGCCCAGAAAAACCCGACCGGAGGCGTAGGTTTTTACCTCAATACCACCGAGGACATGGTGCCGCTGATCCACCGCACGATCACGCCGGATTTCCGTGCAGGGACGAAAGGCGGCAAAGTCCTGCACCGCCGGACGGACGACCGCGACGTTTACATGGTGATGAATGTCGAACCGGGTACCGACTGCTTTTTCCGGGCCAAAGGGAACGCCCAGCTGTGGAACGCTTTCGACGGGACGATGCAGCCGCTTCCGGTAAAACGCGTCACCGGCGAAGGAACCGTCATCCGGTTGGACACGCCCTACAACCGCTCGTCGCTCGTAGTCTTCTCTCCCGGTGAACCGGTGTCCGATACCGTTTCACAGACTGAGAAACCGCCTCAGGAGATTATCCCGGTAGAGGGCGAATGGGAAGTGGAGATGCTACCGACGCTGGACAATAAGTGGGGCGATTTCCGCCTGCCTGCGACCGATGAAAAGATCGGTCCCGAGGCTCGCCGCTTCCGCTTCATACCGCTGCGCGCATTGGGCAAAACCAAGACGTGGATGCAACCCGCCTACAACGACTCTACGTGGTCGGTGGGCACTTACGGATTCGGAGCCCCGATGGAAGTGCTCGTCGACGGCTCGTCGCAAAAGGCCGACGGACTAGCTGCGGCGGTATTCAACGGTACGCTCGCCGACTGGAAGCCTTACAACTTTTCGTGGCAATACGGGGTCGAGAACAACCCCGGTTCGCAGGGCTATCACGGACTGAAAGGACGCGTAGACAACAACTTCCTGATCCTCGACAAGGGACGGAACATGCTTTTCCGTACGCAGTTCTATGCGCCCGAAACGGATTTTTACGCCCTCATCACCGGCAACGTCACTCCCGAGGGTATTTATATCGACGGGGAAAACATCCGTTCGGAAGATATCGTTTCGCGCGAAGGCCCGAACGGCCAGCGCGAGACACGTTACACGGTCAACCTGCGCAAAGGCTGGCACTCGCTGCTGCTCGTCTTTACGAACACGACCGACCAGCCGCTGCGCCAAGAACCGTATGACCTGCTCGACCGGCGCACGCGCAGTACGGCGGTGATCCTGCCGCTCGCTGACACGGCTGTAAAGGAAAACACGCCTTACGACGACATCGTTGCGATGAAATGGTACCGATCGAACCGGCTCACGTTCGATCCCAACGCCGGGCGGCCGCAAAAAACCATCTACCGCTTCGAAACCGTGCCCGGCCTCTCGTCCCTGCGGCTCGACCTGGCAGGACACCTTGAAAAAGCCTGGGTGGACGGTATGGCGATCAATGCCAAGACCAATATCCGGACGAAAGGCGACGGACGGTATGAAATCGTGTTGCCGGTAACCTTCCCGCGCACCAGCGAAATGACGCTGCAAATCACTCCCGATCCGGGTGCGGGCGGTACCGCCGTATTCCGTGAACCGGTCAGGTTCATCTGCGGCAAGGGCGTGATGAATGCGGGCGACTGGAGCAAGAACGGTGCACTGCTCTACTACTCGGGTGGCATGTACTACCGAAAAACCGTCGAATTGAACGAGCAGCAGATCGCGCGCGGTGTGACGCTCGACCTGGGCAAAGTGTCGGCGAGCTGCGAAATCAAGGTAAACGGCAAAGACGCTGGTATCCACATCTATTCGCCCTTCAGCGCCGACATCACCCCATATCTGCACCCCGGCGAAAACCGGATCGAAGTATTGGTCTACAGTACGCTGGCCAACCACTACCAGACCAGCCCCACCCCCTATAAAGGCGATCCGGAAGCAGGCCTGATAGGGCCGGTACGGCTGATCGTCGGCGGAAAATAAATACGGCAGGTCGGTGGATCTCCGCGAATCCTGTTGAAAACAGAAAACGGTCAACAGGCACAGGGGTAAAAACGCTGAGGCGGATCAAAATCGAAGGGAGGCATTCATGCCTCCCTTCGATTTATGTATTTTTCATGAATTACGAACAGTACCCTATCGATGCACCGTAAACGATCGCCAATGTCCCTTCGATCGTTCGGCCTGCGCCCTGTCAGGCCGTTTCCCTTTTCGCACGGCGCATACTGAAGGCGACGATCAGGCTCGCGAAGCCGACGAACAGGAAAATCGCGGCCAGCAGGTAAGCGACGGGCAGCAGGCCGAAACGTTCGTCGATAATCATCAAAAAGCCGAAAACCATCAACAGTACGCCGATTACGGCATAGCCGCTCCAGTCACGCGAACGGTTGCGCCGCCACGAAAGCGCGTCGATCAGGTACATCAGTCCCCGGATAAAGACCCATATCCCGATAATGACCGGAATCAGCGCAGCAGAAATCATCGGATGGATCAACATGACCAAACCGAACAGTACGTCGACAATTCCTTCGAAAAGCCGCCAGCCCCAGCCGCCGGCCGACATATTAGAGAAAGCGAAGGCCAGAGACATAATACCTGTCGCCAACGCGATCAGGCCGATGTAAAGCGCCACGGAAAGCAAAGCGGTCATCGGGTATGCCAGAGAGACGAAGCCCAACACCAAAAACAGCAGACCGCCCACGAGCAATAACCACCAATGTTTGAGAATATCTTCCATAAGAACCGTTTTTAGTTTTTGATACTGAGTGCTCTCGTACAAGAACATTGCCAAAAACAGGTATTTTTCCGGACCGGATTTTTAAATATGAAGAATTAATCGTATTTTTGCGGACTGTTTAACTTTTTTAAAACATTTAGTAGAATGCCTAAGATGAAAACGAATTCGGGCGCTAAGAAGCGTTTCGATTTCACGGGAAGCGGCAAAATCAAGCGCAAACACGCTTACAAAAGCCACATCCTGACCAAGAAAACCACCAAACAAAAACGCAACCTGACCTATTCGGGTCTCGTCGCACCGGCCAACGAAGCTGCCGTCAAACTGCTTCTGGTAAAGTAGTCCGCTACTCTGCCGACACGTTAAACCAAGAGTGCCCGTGCCCCAAAGAGTGTGGGAGAACCACGCCGCCGACCACTCGTAAAACTTTCACATTATGCCAAGGTCAGTCAATGCTGTAGCATCAAGAGCCAGAAGAAAAAAAGTTTTAAAACTTGCCAAAGGTAACTTTGGTTCAAGGGGAAATGTCTGGACGGTCGCCAAAAATACCGTCGAGAAAGGTCTTACCTACGCCTATCGCGACCGTAAGAACAAAAAACGTCAGTTCCGCAGCCTGTGGATTCAGCGTATCAACGCCGGTGTCCGCGCTTACGGAATGACTTACTCGGAATTTATGGGCAAAGTCAACGCCAAAGGGATCGCACTCAACCGCAAGGTACTTGCTGACCTGGCGATGAACAACCCCAAAGCATTCGAAAAAGTTGTAAAAACAGTTAAATAGTTACAAAGCCGCTTCTTTTTAGAGCGGCTTTTTTGTCTGTACTTTTGTATGAAAATCCCCGGCTCTTTCAGAGAACCGGGGATTTCTTTTTTCACTCGCATCTATTCCAATCCCGGAGCCACGAGATTATTTTCATTGTTTTGCAATACACAAAGGCAAAAAACGGATAATCGCGGAACCTCAGTCCGGCAGGATCAAGCAACGTGCCACCGCGAAACAAAGGACCCACCGCCGCCCCAGACTATCCGAGATAAAGGATCGCGAGCAGAGAACCGACCGACACTACCGCCCAAAGCAACACCCCCAGCAGGAGGGGTTTGAAACCGACCGCCCGGATCTTCTCAACCGAAAGGCTCGATCCGATCAGGAAAAGCGTTACCACCAACGCGGCCTTAGACACCGTAACGAGCTGCGTATTGAACATCCCTACGAACGGCAGGTAACTGTTCAGTAGCATCGCCACGATAAAGAACCCAATGAACCACGGAATCGAAACTTTTTTACCCGAACTCCGGAACAACAACGCCGAAAGCAGCGACACGGGAATGATCCACAGCGCACGGGCCAGTTTCACGGTCGTCGCGACATTCAGTGCTTCGGAACCATAAGCCGACGACGCTCCAACTACCGAGCTGGTATCGTGAATCGCAATAGCGCTCCACAGGCCGAACTGGTGCTGTGTCAGGCCCAGCCAATGTCCCAGCAACGGGAACAACAGCAGCGCGACGGAATTGAGCAGGAACACGACGCCGAGCGACACCGAGGTCTCCTTCTCATTAGCCTTGACCGCAGGAGCCACCGCAGCAATCGCGCTTCCCCCGCAGATTGCGGTCCCCGATGCGACCAGATGCGACATTTTGCGGCGCATATGAAACCACCGTCCGATAACATAGCCGAGAACCAGCACCGTACTGATCGAAGCGATCGTAAGCCAAAGTCCCTCCCGCCCGACCTGCAGGGCGCTATGGATATTCATACCGAAACCAAGTCCGACGACCGATGCCTTCAGCAGCATGCCGGTCGCTTTACCGCTCAGTTTCGGAAAAGGATGCCCCAGCAGAAATGTAAAAAGGAATCCCCCCAGCAACGCGACCGGTGCCGACAAATAAGGCGTTGCGCACAATACGATACAGAAAAAGAACAGGGCCTTGCGCGCGGCGGGCGGCAGAATTTTCTGCTTGGCGGCCTGTTGAGCGGAACGTTTGGTTGATTTGGCCCGGAGGGCGGCGACATTGGAAGTCAGTACGGCAGAATTTGCTGACATTGGGATCATGTTTGATTTCACGGCGCAAAAATAGGCCGTGAAGGCTCCCGATGCCAATCACTAAAAGTTGTAGGCTATAACTTCCGGTTATAATGATTCAGGCAGAATTGTTTGAAAAGATCGGTCAGTCGGCTGCGCTGGCCGTGGGCCGTGACAAAACTGAACCGGCGGACCAGTTCCATATCGCCCACCTCGACCACCCGCAGCCGGTTGGCCGCCAACTCGTCCAGCACAGCCTGCACCGAAACGAACGCGAACGTATCGGAATAAAACAGGTAATGCTTGATACTCTCGGTACTGCCCAACTGCATCTCGATGTGCAACTGCCGCAACGACAAGCCGTGCCGGGAGAGCTCCCGGGAGAGCACGTCGAGCGTTCCGGAACCGTTTTCACGGATAACCAACGGCAAGGCGGGCAAGTCCGCGGCTGTAATCTCCTCACGGGTAAAAGAGGTGTTCGAGGCCGAAGTCACCAGCACCAATTCGTCATCCATGAAGAGTTCGTAATGCAGCGCGGGATTCGATGCGGTCCCTTCGATCATGCCGAAATCCAGCTTACCGTCGGCGATCTGCCGTTCGATCTGTTCGGTATTCCCGTTAAAAAGCGTAACGCGAACATCGGGATAGAGCTTGCGGAATTTCGCCAGCAAGCCGGGCAACACGTATTGCGACAGCGTTGTACTCGCCCCGAGGCGGATTTCACCCGAAAAGGCCCCCTGCTCCTCGACAAAAGCATCACGCAGCTCTCCGTACAACGCCAGAATGCGGTTCGCATATTCGAGCAGCCGGACGCCGTCGTCGGTCAGGGAGATCCGGTTGCCGTGACGCAGGAAGAGCGGTTTACCCAACAACCGTTCCAACTCGTTGATCTGCTTGGTGACGGCCGGCTGCGAAATGAGCAGTTCGGCCGCAGCTTTCGTAAAACTGAGCCGGTCGGCGACGGTCTTAAAGACTTTCAGGCGGAAATCGGTCAACATAGCTTCCCAAGGTTAAAAAATCGAATCGGTTGTTGCCTCCGGACCGGACTACTCCACCCGCTGGCCGTGCAACGTCGCCGACGAACAATCGGTCACCCGCACCCGGACGTAATCGCCCACCCGGGCATCGCCCCGGTCGAAAACCACCACTTTGTTCTGTGACGTGCGGCCGAAAAGCTGGCGGTCGCTGCGCTTCGACACCCCCTCGACGAGGACTTCGAACTCCCGGCCCACATCAAGACGGTTGCTGCGCAGCGAAAGTTCGTTTTGCAGCGCAATGATCTCGTTCAGCCGCGCGGTCTTCACCCCGTCGGGCACATCGTCGGCCATGTGGCGGGCGGCTTTCGTATTGGGCCGCTCGGAATATTTGAACATAAAGGCGGATGCATAGCCCACCTCTTCCATCAGCGAAAGCGTCTGGCGATGGTCGTCGTCGGTCTCGGTACAGAACCCGGCGATCAAGTCGGTCGAAATCGAACACCCGGGCAGGATGCGGCGAATCGCTTCGATGCGCCCCAGATACCACTCGCGCGTATATTTCCGGTTCATCAGTTCGAGCATCCGCGTACTGCCGGACTGGGCGGGCAGATGGATCGCCCGGCAGAGGTTCGGATAACGCGCCATGGTGTGCAGCACTTCATCGCTGAGGTCTTTCGGATGAGAAGTCGAAAAACGGACCCGCAATTTCGGGTCGACCGACGCCATGGCGCCGAGCAGGTCGGCAAATCCGGCAACCGTTTCCCCGTTCTCCCAACGGTACGAATTGACATTCTGCCCCAAGAGGGTAACTTCGCGGTAACCGCCGTCGAACAGTTCGCGCGCCTCGCGCAGGATCGTCTGCGGATCGCGGCTGCGCTCCGCTCCGCGCGTGTAAGGGACCACACAGTACGAACACATGTTGTTACAACCGCGCATAATCGAAATGTAAGCACTCACGCCGTTCTTATCGAGCCGGACAGGCGAGATTTCGGCATAAGTCTCCTCGCCCGACAACAGCACATTGACAGCCTTCGCACCCCCTCCGGCCTCGCGCAGTAGGCGCGGCAGGTCCCGGTAAGCGTCCGGACCGGCCACGAGATTGACCAGCTCTTCCTGATCGATCAGCTTTTCGCGCAACCGTTCGGCCATACAGCCGATCACGCCGACCAACAAGCCCTTATTCTTTTTCTTGTACTGCCTCAACTCGCGGAGCCGTCCCCAGATGCGCTGCTCGGCATTGTCCCGGATCGAGCAGGTATTGATCAGGATCACGTCGGCCCCGGCGGGATCTTCCGTATACCGGAAGCCATCCCCCTGCAGGATCGAAAGCACAACTTCACTGTCGCCGGCGTTCATCTGGCAACCGTACGTTTCGATATAAAGCTTGCGCCCGTCACCCACAATCGGGCGCAGGCCGCTGATATTTACATGGTTCAAATTCATCTGAAAAATGCTTTACGCTAATCGGGGAACGCCTTGAAGCCGTCGCCGTAAGTCTGGTGCGCATCGACGATCACGACGAACGACTGCGGGTCGATCTCTTTGATCATTCCCTTGATCGCCGACACCTCGCTGCGGCTCACCACCAGGAAGATCATCTCGCGTCCGGCGCCGGTATACATGCCGGAAGATTTGATAAACGTTCCCCCGCGCCCCATCTTTTCGAGAATATATTCGCGGATATCATCGTTGCGGTCGGAAATGATAAAGAGCAACTTGTCGTAACTGGCGCCGTCGACGATAAAGTCGATCACCCGAGTGGTGACAAAGATAGTGACTAAAGAGTAAAGCGGCAAGCGCCAGTCTCCCAAAACGACCATACCGAAGATCACCACGAGCGAATCGACCAGCAGCACCCCGCGTGAGAATGAAAAACGCGCATATTTGACCAGCAGCATCGCCACGATATCCGTCCCTCCCGAGGTAGCTTCGGTCTTGATGATCATGCCCAGTCCGGCACCGATCAACACGCCGCCGAAGATGCAGACCAGGAACAGGTCGTTGCTCAAATCCATTTTGCCGCCGAACATCGTCGCCGGATTCTCGCCGATGAAATAGGTCATCGTATTCATCAGCACCGGGATCAGCAGCGCGGCGGTAACCGTTTTCGCACCGAACATCCGCCCGAACACTTTCAGTCCGATCAGCAGCAGCGGAATATCGAACATCAGGCCGAACGTACCCACCTGTATCGACGGGAACAGCGCATGGAGCACGATACCCAGACCGTAGACGCCGCCCGGTACCACCTGGTAGGGATTCATGAACAACACGAAACCGGCCGACATCAGGATCGAGCCGCAAACCAGCCACAATACCGACTTGATTCGCCGCCGCGATGCGTACCGCCTGTATTTTTCCGTAAGAGCAAACTCCATAACACCCGACATTGTTAAATTTCTCGACAAAAGTAGCCAATATTGTTAAAACACGACACACATCCGTCGAAAAGCGTATCTTTGTGTACTTTTGTCTCAGGAATGCCCCGCATCCTGCATCGTTGCATTAATCAGACCAATCATGGCACTCAATATCTTACTGGTTATCGTCGCTTACCTGCTGGGATCGATCCCGAGCGCGGTATGGATCGGCAAACGTTTCTACGGCATCGACGTGCGCGAACACGGCAGTCACAACGCCGGGGCTACGAACACGCTGCGCACGCTCGGCCGGCGCGCGGCGCTCCCGGTCTTCGCGATCGACATCCTCAAAGGGTTCACAGCAGTGATGCTCTCCCACCTGTCCGGATACGCGCCGGGCAGCGATGCGATGTTCAATTTCAAAATCATGTTGGTAGCCGCCGCGGTAGTGGGCCATATCTTCCCTATCTTCGCCGGGTTCAAGGGTGGCAAGGGCGTCGCCACACTGGCCGGCGCCGTCGCCGGAGTCTACCCTCCCGCCGTCGGGCTATGCCTCATCGTTTTTATAATCGTACTGACACTCTCGCATTACGTATCGCTCAGCTCGATGAGCGCCGGAATCGCCTTTCCGATCTTTATCGTCCTCGTTTTCGGTGAACGCTCCGCCTCGCTGATCGTTTTCAGCTGCGTAATCGCCGTGCTACTGCTGCTGACCCACCGCAAGAACATCGGGCGGCTCATCCATCACACCGAATCGAAAATCTATCTCGGCAAGAGAAAAGACGCTTAAACGACTCTACAGCAAAGTCAATTCCTCACCCGGAGTAAGATTCGCCTCGAAAACTTCGCCCGGCGGACATACGACGCCTTTAGCTTCGATCGGACGGGAAAACGTATTGAGCACGCGCAGCGGACCGCCGACCGTCGAACGCACTTTCACTTCCGACACTTTGCCGTCCCGCATCGCCGCCGAAACCAGGAATGCCCCTTCGGTCCGCAGCGTACGGAACGAAACATCTTTCCACGACGGCGGAATCGCCGGAAAAATGCGAACGGTTCCGGTATGGCTTTGCAACAGCATCTCCTGCAGCGACGAAGCGAACGCCATATTCCCCTCTAGCGTAAAAGGCCGGTACGTAAAATTCGATTTGCCGCTCCGGCTTTGGTCGCCGTTGGCATGGAAGCTGTTCTTCAGGCAAAAGCATTGTGCGAAATCGCGCAGCGCGGCCGCAGCCCGCTCCCCGTCGCCCATACGGGCCCACATACCTCCGACCCAACTGTACGAATACCCGCACCACCATTCGGGCCCAATCCGCTCGAGCGTCTCCATGCTGTTTTGCAAAATCCTCCGCACACTGTCGCCCTGCGACGGATCGAGCAGTCCGAGCGGATGGAACGCCATCAGGTGGGAGAAATGGCGGTGCGATTCCGTATAAGGCAGCCCCTCTGCGAAATTAAGGCCGCTCTCATCGTACACATAATCGCCCCACTCGCTGCCGACCTGCCGCCAATGGGCCGCTTCGTCACTTTTACCCAAAGCACCGGCCAACTCGGCCGCCTTGTCGAATGTGAACCGGGTCAACGCGAGATCGTAATTGGTCATCGTCGGGAACCACGCCTCCCGGCGGTTATCGTTGATCTCGGGCGAGGAACCGAGCGGCAGCCTACGGCGGCCCTGCGCATCCTTCACCGACAGCTGCTCAAGGAAAGTCGCCGTCCCGGCGATCCACGGATAGGCGCGCTCCTCGAGGTAAGTACGGTCGCCGCTATAACGCCAGTGCAGGTAAAAATGGTGTCCGAGCCACGCCGAAACGGTCGGCGACATCGAATACTGGCACCATCCGCCCATCGGTTCGCCGTCGAGCGTCGTCACCCCCGGCACATTCAGTCCTCCACGCCCGAAAAATCCTTCCGTATAACGTCGGAAAGCGTCGCGGTGACTCCACAGCCAGTTCGTGAAACCGATCTCCTCGTCCAGGTGGTTAGCCCCGTATGCCGGCCAATAGCTCAATTGCGTATTCAGGTCGTGGTGAAAATCCCCTTTCCAGGGCGGCAACTTCCCGTTGTCGGCCGTCCAAACGGCCTGCAACGTAATCGGCGGCATATCGGCGCGTGCTGCCGAGCCGAATTTGTACTGCTCCAGATACCACTGCTTTTCCAGCACGCTGTCGGGCAACGAAACGGCCGATTTGTCCCAGAACCGCTGCCACCAGGCGCGGTGCACCTTATAGGCGTCCGCATACCCTTCGCCGAGCGTTTCACGCACATCTGAAGCAATATTCTTCACACTGTTCCCGCCATAAGTGGACTGTACGCTCCAGACTCCTTCGATACCGCCGCGCGTCTTTTTCCACGTCACGGCAATCGCATACTGGAACCCGTTCCATCCGGGTTGCACATAGGTGATCGTGCGGCCCTTCATGTGAACGACACCCTGCGGATAGCCGAGCGTATAGAGCTCCTGTCCCGAGTGGGCGTCGTCCTCGGCCGATGCTCCGACCTGCGCATAGGCGGGCGCGACGATCTCCGGGCGCAGGCTGTCGATACCCGTGAAGCGGAACCAGCCGCACGGGCCGTCGGACTGAACAAAGGCCTCCAGCGTCCTGCCCGAAGGCCACCATACCTTGCAGACGGCATTTTGGACATAGAGCCGCACGGAGTCGGCCGCCCCCCAATCGGCCGTATGGAATTCGAGCGCCCCGGCGGGAATCTTGCTCGGCGCCGGAAGCCGGCCGTACGGTTCGTCCAACAATTCCTGCACGGTTCCGTAGGTATTGTTCTGCCACTGTTCGCAAATCCAATCGTAAACGGGCTTATCCCACGTCATCCCTTCGGTCGGGCGCAGGTCCCACAAATCGACCCGATCGAGCGAAAAGCGCAGCCGGTCGCCTTTCTGCCACACCAAAGCCCCGACCTGACCGTTACCCAGCGGAACGGCTTCGTCCCATTTACCGGCCAACGAATCGAACACCAGATCATGCGGCGAAGGGGTATAACCCACCGGAGAACTTCCGCAACCCGAAAGTAACACCAGAAGGCTCAGCACCAACGTACGACCCGCCAATTGCCCCATCTTCCCGGAAGCGTTCTTGTACATATCCCCGTATTTGCTGCAAACGGCGATGAGGCCATGGATATAACCCGAAATTTTCATATTTGCTATCTTATAAATTTGTATATCTTTCATTTTCCGGTACGATAACCGACGCTATAATCAGACCGGTGCAATTGTTGGCACAGGCAATTGCGAAACTACGGACTTTCGCCGGAACAGACGCATCCTTCCCGTTTACCTATTTACCTATTCGGGCGGCGTTCAAACGCATGTATGCGTTGTAAAACGTTTTTCCTCAGGTTATCTCGATAAAGGTCGAACTCCGCTACATGCAGATTTCCTTTAGGCAACAGCGCTTCGACACTGGGGATATAATATTTCTCCTCATCCACACCCTCCACAACGATCGCATGGACAACAGGATCGATAGCGGCGGTAAAACCCTGATAAGAGACGCCCGGAGTAGCATCCGTCTTCCAGTTCAGGGGATTTATGCACACGACATTCCCGTTGAACAATGGAGACACGGCTTCCCGTTTCGTTACGCTGTTAAATCCGATAACCACCCCTACATCCATCGAGTCTTTGGCGATCCGTAAATAAGGATAGTCATCGATCTCCTGCGGAGTGACCGTAAATCCGATGGCATAAACCGCAACCAGCCGCCGGTAGATACCAGGCTCCATTTCACGTTTCAGCAATTCGATCACAGCCTTCGCCCCCTGACTATGTCCGGCCAGGATAAAAGGACGTCCTTCGTTACAATGCTTCAAATAATAACGGAAGGCATCCGCCACATCCCGGTAAGCCAACTGAAAACGCTTCCCGATAACCGCCGTATCCAAAGACAACCAGCTATCCATCGAGATCTGGCGATAATACGGGGAGAAAAAATTACAACTATCTGACAAGACACTCTCCGCCAACCGGACAGACGGATCTACCAACCCGCGTTGCCGGGGATCAAAAACATCCATATGATACTGTCTTCGCCCCGAACTATCCGTATAATCCCAAATACAGGTCGGCCCCACATAAAAAATGTCGACCTTCTTATCCCGTGGAGCCCGATTTCCCTCAAACCAACAGCTGCTATCGGAATAATCCAACCCTGCGCTCACAGGGTCCGAAGGACCCTTCCCGCAAGCGAAGACCAAAAAGAAGAAGCAAAGCGGATATATATACTTCGGGAGAACCTGAAACGGTTTCATACGTACACGCTGATTTAATGATTTTCCACATCCTGACTGTTCGCTGCGACAACCCGATACTCTTTCGGACGGCCCGGATACGACACATCCAACATAGCGGTTCCCCGGATAAAACAGGGAATCGTCCTTTTAAAATTAGCCGCCACGCTCCCGGTCACTTCAAAAATATCGTTTAAATATAGCGAAAATAGCGTAAATTTGTGAAAACCCTCAAAAGCGGAACGCTATGAAAATCGCATTGACCTGCATGTGTTCTTTATTGTTAACTTTTTGTGCCATGTCGCAAAATACCGAAATGAAACTGCCCGCTCCGCAGAAAACCGGCGGAATGCCGCTAATGGAAGCGCTTTCGAAACGGGCTACGAACCGTTCGCTCGATCCTGCCCGCTCGCTTTCCGACCAGCAACTGTCGAACCTGCTGTGGGCCGCATGGGGAATCAACCGCCCCGACGGACGGCGGACGGCCGCCTCGGCGATGAACCGCCAGGAGATCGACCTCTACCTCGTCGGCCACAAAGCCGCCTACCTGTACGATGCCAAAGAACATTCGCTCAAATTGGTCGCCGAGGGTGACCACCGCAGCGAGGTAAGTTCGCAGGACTTCGCCAAAAACGGCGACTGGATCGTCATCTTCGCCGCCGATTACGACAAGATGGGCGGCGGGAACGAAGCCATTGCTGGCATCGACGCGGGCCTGATCGCACAGAACATATACCTCTACGGAGCATCGGAAGGACTGGGCGTCGTCGTACATGCCTCGGTCGACCGCGATACGATCTCAAAAGTGCTGAAACTGCGTCCCGCCCAGCACATCATGATCGCCCAAACCGTGGGTATTCCAACCAGATAGCATTCGCCCAAACAACCGGACTATGCCACATCCGCCGTTTACGGGCGACTACGCCGCAATCCTGAAAAAATACTGGGGACACGACACGTTCCGACCGTTGCAGCTCGAGACGATTGAATCGGTCGCCGCGGGGCGTGACACGCTCGTGCTGATGCCCACCGGCGGCGGCAAGTCGGTCATCTACCAGGTACCGGCGCTTGCGTCCGAAGGAGTATGCGTCGTTATCACGCCGCTCATTTCGCTGATGAAAGACCAGGTCGACCGGTTGCGCAGCCGCAGGATCCTGGCCGAGGCGATCCATGGAGGACGCGGGAGGCAGGAGATCGACCGCGTCCTCGACAACTGCATTTACGGCGACGTGAAGTTTCTCTATATCTCCCCCGAACGGGTCGACAGCGAACTGTTTCGGATGCGCTTCGCGAAGATGAAAGTTTCGCTGATTGCCGTGGACGAGGCGCACTGCATTTCGCAGTGGGGGTACGACTTCCGGCCCGCCTACCTGCAAATCGCGCGGCTGCGCGACCTGCAGCCCGAAGCGGCGATCCTCGCGCTGACTGCTTCGGCGACGCCTAAAGTGGCGGCCGACATCATGCAACACCTGCGCTTTCGCGAGCCGAACCTCAAACAGATGAGCTTTGCGCGGGCGAATCTCTCCTACGTGGTACGCCGCACCGAAGACAAGCGCGAACACCTGCTGCGTATCGTGAACAACGTACCGGGTAGCGGAATCGTTTATGTCCGCACGCGGGAAAAGACCGAGACCGTCGCCAAATTCCTGCAGGGAAACGGGATCGAAGCCGACAGCTACCACGGTGGCATGGGTTACCTGACCCGCAGCCTCAAACAGGAGAACTGGACCGGCGGCAAGACGCGGGTGATCGTTGCGACCAATGCATTCGGCATGGGCATCGACAAAGCGGACGTACGCTTCGTGATTCATTACGACATCTGCGACTCGCTCGAAGCCTATTACCAGGAAGCCGGGCGCGCCGGACGCGATGGACGCCCGGCCTATGCCGTTATGCTGCTGTCGGGCGACGATCCGTCACGCGTGGCCAACCGGCTGAGGCTCGAATTCCCACCCGTCGACACGATCCGCACCATTTACGAAGGGCTGTTCAACTATCTGCAGGTGGCCATCGGCGAAGGCAAACACCGCGCTTTCGCATTCAACATCCACGAATTCGCGGCACGGATGAAACTCTTCCCCCCCACCGTAGTCAACGCGCTGAAAATCCTGCAGCAAAACGGTTACCTGATCCTTACCGACGAGACCGACAACCCGCCGCGCATCCGGTTTATCGTGCAGCGCGACGACCTTTACCGCATGCGGGTCACGCGGCGCGAACTCGACCATATCCTCACCGTGCTGCTGCGCCAGTACACCGGTCTGTTCAGCGACTTCGTCCCGATCGACGAGCAGGAGCTGGCACAGCTCTCCGGCTACACGGTAAACCACATACACGAACTGCTCAGGCAATTGTGGCAACTGCACGTAATCCGCTACATCCCCGGCAACCGCAGCCCGATGCTGATCCTTTCCGAAGAGCGGCTGCCCGGAGCCGACGTGCGCATCTCGCCCGAAAGCTACAAACGCCGCCAGGAAGTGGCGCAGGAACGGATCGAAGCCGTATTCCGCTATGCAGAAAATGAGACCGAGTGCCGCAGCCTGGTGATACAAAACTACTTCGGAGAACAGACCGACCTCCCCTGCGGACGCTGCGACATTTGCCGCGAACGTCGCAAACACACGGAACCGCAAAGCAGTGCGGCACGTCGCGACGAAATCCGCAGGCAAATCGCCGAACGGCTCGCGGCCGGCCCGCTCGACCTGAAAACGCTCGCCGGAGGCATCCGCTACGAAATAGACGCGTTGCTCGGCGAAGTGGAAGCCATGACCGCCGAAGGGAAAATAATCGAAGAGAAAAGCGGAAAACTGCGGATAAATCGGTAACTTTGGGGCGCAATGCCAAAATTCCAGGAGAGCATAACCAACGAGGAGGTCAACGGACTGCCGGTCGGCGCGTTCAGCGGCGAGATCGTCGTCGTCGACACCCCGGCGGCGTTCGAAGAGGCCTGCGCCTACCTGGCGACCCAGCCGCTGATCGGGTTCGACACCGAAACACGGCCCTCTTTTTCGAAAGGCGTTACCAACAAAGTCTCCCTGCTGCAGCTCTCCTCGGGCGAACGCGCATTCCTGTTCCGCCTCAACAAAATCGCCCTTGAAAAACCGCTGCTCCGGCTCATGGAATCACCGTCCGTGACCAAGATCGGCGCGGCGATCCGCGACGACCTGAAGGGTCTCCAAAAACTCCGCCATTTCACGCCGAAGGGCTTTATCGACCTGCAAAGCATCGTAGGACAATACGGCATCACCGACCTGAGCCTAAGAAAAATGGCAGCCATCACCCTGCAAATCAAAGTATCGAAAGCTCAGCGCCTGAGCAACTGGGAAGCGGCGAACCTCACTCCTGCCCAACAGCTTTACGCTGCCACGGACGCCTGGGTCAGCCGCGAGATCTATGTCCGGCTAATCCGGTAACCCGGTACACCCTTACCATCCATAATCCTTCACCCGTGACCGATTCCGTTTCAACACTCCCGACACCCCAGACACCCTCAACGCCCACAGCACGGCTGATCCTCAAACGCGGCAAAGAAGAGTCGCTGATGCGTTTCCACCCATGGGTTTTCTCCGGTGCCATCTACCGGATGGAAGGTTCGCCCGCCGAGGGCGACCTCGTAGACGTGTACACGTCCGAAAGACAATTCATCGCACGGGGCCATTACCAGATCGGCTCGATCACGGTACGGGTACTTTCGTTCGCCGAAGAGGCGATCGACCAACGGTGGTGGAATGCCCGGATCAGAGCGGCATACCGCATGCGTGAGGCGCTGGGCCTGGCCGAAAACCCGCAAACGACCTGTTACCGGCTCGTACACGGCGAAGGGGATTCGCTGCCGGGGCTGGTCGTGGACATTTACGGCCGTACGGCGGTCATCCAATGCCACAGCGTAGGGATGTACCGCAGCCGCAAGGCGATCGGCGAAGCGCTCCGGGAAGTGTTCGGCGACCGGCTGACCGCACTTTTCGACAAGAGCGGCGGCACACTACCCTACAACGCGGGGCTCGGTGCACAAGACGGCTACCTGTGGGGAGAACCGGCCAAGACAGAGAACCCGGTATTGGAGAATGGCTGCCTGTTCCGGGTAAACTGGGAGCAGGGACAAAAAACAGGTTTTTTCATCGACCAGCGCGAGAACCGCGAACTGGTCCGCCGCTATGCAAAAGGCAAGACAGTACTCAACACGTTCTGTTACACCGGGGGATTTTCGGTCTATGCCCTCTCCGGAGGAGCCGCGCAGGTCGATTCGGTAGACAGCTCGGAAAGGGCGGTACAACTGGCGGCAGAGAATATCGCACTCAACTTCGGAGAACAGGCGCCGCACCGCGCGATCGCGCAAGACGCGTTCGAGTACCTGCGCGGCATGGACGACCATTACGACCTGATCGTCCTCGACCCGCCCGCCTTCGCCAAACACCACAAGGTCCTCGGCAACGCGCTGCAAGGCTACAAGCGACTCAATACGCAAGCTTTCCGGCAGATTAAACCCGGCGGAATCCTCTTTACATTCAGCTGTTCGCAGGCCGTGAGCCGCGAACAGTTCCGCATGGCGGTCTTTTCTGCCGCCGCCATCGCCGGTCGCCGTGTCCGGATCCTGCACCAGCTCACGCAGCCGGCTGACCACCCGGTCAACATCTACCATCCCGAGGGCGAATACCTCAAAGGGCTCGTGCTGTATGTGGAATAGCAGACGGGAAAGCTGATCCGGACAAGCTGCGTTTCGATACGAGAGAGAGTGAGAGTACGCCTGATCTCTTATACGACAAGTTGCTTTGCACCCATTCCGTTCGCGGCATCGAGGATTCCGCAATAAAAGGATAAGGACGAAAGGAAACCTGGGTTTCCTTTCGTCCTTATCCTTTTCTGCTTCTGAGATTATGTATCAAGTGGCCCGGTTATCCCGGTAACTAATACCGACACGGTATCGATACAATATACCGCCAATAACCCCGGCACCAAGAAGATCCCGAAAGAATTACAACAACCCCTTCGCTTTTTTCTCCTTGATTTTTTCCAGCATATCGGCCGACATCGAAGCGAGATCCCATTTCGGAGCCCAGCCCCACTCCTCGCGCGCGCAGGTATCGTCCAGCGAGTTGGGCCAGCTGCGGGCAATGCTCTCTTTGACCGGATCCACGTTATAATCCATTGTAAAGCCCGGAACGAGCTTTTTGACCTCGGCGCAGATGATCTCCGGGGTAAAGCTCATCGAAGCGATATTGAAGCTGTTGCGGTGCACCAGTTTCGACGGGTCGGCTTCCATCAGTTCGACACAGGCGCGCAGCGCATCGGGCATATACATCATATCCATGTAGACATCCGACGGTACCGGACAGGTAAATTTACCGCTCTTGACCGCCTCGTAGAAAATCTCGACGGCATAATCCGTAGTGCCGCCACCGGGCAGCGTCAGGCTCGAAATCAGCCCCGGGAAACGCACGCTGCGCGTGTCCACCCCGAAACGGGTGTGGTAATAGTCACCCAGCAATTCGCCGGTTACCTTGCAGACGCCATAGATCGTCGTCGGGCGCATCAGCGTGTCCTGGGGAGTCTTGTCTTTCGGCGTCGACGGGCCGAACGCACCGATCGAACTGGGCGTAAACAGCGCGCAATTGTTCTCCCGGGCAATCTCGAGCGAGTTCATCAGCGCACCGATATTGATCTCCCACGCCTTCTGCGGGATCTTTTCGCCCGTGGCGCTGAGCAGTGCGACCAGGTTAAAAATCGAATCGATCTTGTACTTGCTGACAATCCCGGCATACGCTTTCGCATCGAGGGCGTCGAGCAATTCGAAAGGTCCCGCCTCGCCCAATGCCTTACTTTCACGCATATCGGACGCCACGACGTTGGCATCCCCGTAAATGCTCCTCAGATAAGTGGTCAGCTCCGATCCGATCTGGCCGCCGGCCCCAACGATCAATATCTTTTTCATAACTTTCGGTTATAATTTTGTTGTTTTTGCTCTTTCGGACTGCGATTTTTTCCTTCGCCGACGCAAAAATACCTTTTTTCGTCGAAAAACGGCTCTGTAAAGTGTTTTTTATTATCAAAAACAACATCGCCCGGAAAGCACATACATTGCCGGACAAAAATTTAGTCCACAAAAGCAAATCATTTTTCAACCGGATCGGGAGTACGGCTGAAAATCGCACGAATCCGGGTCATATCGAACTTCGGAGTGCGGTCATAATAGTAAATACCGTTCTGTTCCTGTTCCACGTCCGTCAACTGCGTATAACAATACCCCCACACCTGCGCATGGTGGTCGAGCACCGCCTTCACCTGTCCTTCCAAACGAGCATAAAATGCGTCAAGCGTCCGGGGGGCATCGCCATATCCCCACGACTGCTCATTGTTGTTATCCATCTGCTGTTGCTGGTCAGCAGCCCACTTGATACCGCCAAACTCATCCACCAAGAACGGCATTTTACCATCGTATTCCGGGAAAATATAATTCACGTTATCGCGCAGACCGTTACACCCCAGATTATAAACCGGGACCTGCGGCCAGTAAAGATGTTTGTAAAATTCCCCGTCGTGATAAATCTTTTTCTTCAGCAAGGCCGGATCCTGTTCATAGCAATGGATCGTCCATATATCGGTCTTGACATGGACGGCTCCGCTGGCATCGTTGACCGGACGGGTCGGATCGAGCTGTTTGGTCAGGTCGTAAACATCGGCCAATAAACGCGGATAGTTTATTTTGTCGGGCCAGAACTGCTCATTCATCGGGGTCCAGATCACGATCGACGGATGATTCCGGTCACGAATAACCAGCTCGCTCCATTCCGTCATAAAATTGCGCCCGGCCTCGATATCGTTCATATCGAGCCCCCAGCAGGCGGTCTCTCCCCAAGTCAGATATCCTAGCTTATCCGCCCAATAATGGTAACGCTCTTCGAATGCTTTTTGGTGCAGACGGGCGCCATTAAAACCGGCTTCCTTGCCCAATTCGATATCCCGGCGCAACGCTTCATCAGAAGGTGCGGTCCAGATACCGTCGGGATAAAAGCCCTGATCGAGTACCAGCCGTTGGTAGTAAGGTCGATTATTCAAAAAAACTTTATTCCCCTCAATATGCACTTTGCGCAGGCCGGCATACGACTTCACCTCATCGAGCACATTTCCGGCAGGATCGATCAGCCGGTAAATTACATCGTACAGGAACGGAGACTCCGGAGTCCAGAGTTTCGGGTTGCGCAGAGGCAGCACGGCTATTGCATTATTCGATGCTATCACGTTTGTTTTCGCAACGGTTTTTGCACCATCCCGCACTTCAACCTGCAATTTACAGCCCGATTCACGACGGAAACGGGGACGCACAACAAGTTGATTTTGGTCAATGTCTGCCACGATTTGCACCGAAGCCAATCCTTGCGGATCAACCGCTTCCAGCCAGACGGTCTGCCATATTCCGGTAGTACGCGTATAATTGCACGCCCGTGAAGCATAATGCAAACATTGCTTTCCTGCACCCTGCTTCGTCGAACGAACATCACTGGAAACATACACGACCAAATGGTGCTGCTTACCGGCTTCCACGAACGGCGTCAGGTCCACACTGAACGAGGAACTGCCGCCGAAATGGCGCATCACGAACTTACCGTCAAGATAAATTTCCGCATTATTATATACGGCTCCGAAATTAAGCACAATATCTTTGCTCTGCCATCCGGCAGGAATATCCAGTACGCGATGATACCACATATGCGGAATAAAATCAGTATAGCCGACTCCCGAAAGTTTGCTTTCGGGACAGAACGGCACCGTAATTTTCCCTTCGAAAGAGATCGCTTTTTCGTATCCCCGCTCGATACCCGATCCGACCAGATCGAAGATGTAATCCCATGTACCGTTAAGATTAACCCAACCCGCCCGTTCGAACTGAGGTCGCGGATATTCCGGACGAGGAACCATCGACAGTGCCGGTGCAGCTAAATTCACACCTAATAGAACAAGGGTCAGTAAAAGAATCTGTTTCTTCATATTTTTCAAAAATGTTAGTAGTACATGGATAATAACCGGAAAGAGCAGAATCACGCAAAATTAAAAATTATTCACCAACGAGCAAGAAAAAGTCTTTGCCATGCAGAGCGTCCGCCCTGATCAAGATATACCATTCATATACAACTCAATATAACGAAATTCTATCTATCACATACCACCGCCTCCTTCGTTGCGGGCCGCTAAAACCACATGAAACTATGTAAGAAAACTGACATACATAGAAAATCAACACAATAATCTATCTATAAATATATTACACTATTAAAAACAGAACACAGCCTGCATATACGAATAAATAATTTCACTGAAATCGCCGTTAGTTTTGCAGAATTCAAAAATGATGTTTACTTTTGTCCCCGCTGAAAGGGTATTAGGCCTGCCGATGTAGCTCAGTTGGCCAGAGCAGCTGATTTGTAATCAGCTGGTCGGGGGTTCGAATCCCTCCATCGGCTCTGTTCTTTCTTTAATTATCCGGGCGGATACCAGAGTGGCCAAATGGGGCAGACTGTAAATCTGCTGTCTTCGACTTCGGTGGTTCGAATCCATCTCCGCCCACACTCAATTTTTGCGGAAGTAGCTCAGTTGGTAGAGCATTAGCCTTCCAAGCTAATGGTCGCGGGTTCGAATCTCGTCTTCCGCTCCAACCGCGCGGTAGGTTCGCGCAGATAATGCAACATTGCTGTTGTAGCTCAGTGGTAGAGCACTTCCTTGGTAAGGAAGAGGTCACGAGTTCAATCCTCGTCAACAGCTCTTTGAATCAAGCGATTATGATTTGATCATAGTCGCTTTTTTCATACCCGTATCCTGGCTCCGTATCGTCGTTCCGGTCGTTTTTTCATGAACCGGGAAAACAAACCGACGGAAATTGCTATCTTCGCACTCCGGGCCGCCACGAGGTTTCCCGGCATTCGTTCATTCAAAACTACACACTGCTATGAAACGCATCTGCGTCCTGTTCACCGCACTCATCCTGTGCGGACATATCGAGGCGGCCGAACGGGTCGTCTGCGTCAATCCGCCCAAGGGCGGAGCTCCGCAAGGGGCCGTTCTCGCCTCCACACTGCAAAAGGGAATCGATCTGGCCGGAAAATACCGCCAGAAAGGTGACCAGGTCACGCTGCTGATCGGCGAAGGCACCTACCGGCTCACGAAAACGTTGGAGATGACCGCTGCCCAATTGGGCGCTCAGGGAAACCAGTTGGTCGTGCGGCCGATGGACGGAGCATCGGTAACTTTCCTCGGCGGTATGGATGTTCCCCTGACCCTGCTGGAAAAGGCACCCGCTTCGGAAATCCGGGTCCGGGATGAAATACGCGACAAAATCTACAAGATCGACCTGCGCAAAGCAGGCGTAAAACAGATCGGCGACCTGCGCAACGTCGGTGCCGGGCGCCCCTCGCTGCCGGCATGGACGGAAGTATTCATCGACAACGAGCCCCGCCGCATCTGCCGCTGGCCGAACGATACGATGGAGCTGATGGGTAAAGTAATCGACAAGGGATCGATTCCACGCTACGGCGATTTTGCGAACAAAGGCGGCACGTTCGAATACTGCGGCAACCGGCCTTCAACGTGGAAAAGCAAACCCGAATGGCTCTCCGGCTACTTCGCATGGGGCTATGCCGACGATATGCTGAAGGTGGCTAAAATGGACACCGTAGCCAAGACGTTTACCTTTGCAGAAGCGGGCATGTACGGCCTGATTTCGGGCGAAGACTACAACCGCTGGTTCGTGATGAACATGCTCGAAGAGCTCGACACGCCGGGAGAATACTACCTCGATGTCCCGAACCAAACGGTCTGGGTCTACCTGGATAAAATTCCCGAGTCAATAAAGGTATCGTTGCTGGCGGAACCGATGCTTTCCATCGAAGGGGTCGAAAACGTAGAGGTGCGGGGAATCTCGTTCGAATGCACGCGCGGAGCGGGCATCTATATGGAACGCACCGAACGAACCGTCGTGCGCGGCTGCCGTTTCCGCAATATCGGTACACAGGCCGTTCTCGTCGGCAAAGGGAATGCACCCTTTGACTATTACGGACAGCAGGTAGGCAAAGAGTGGCCGCAGGTATCCGGCATGCTGGGATCGATGCCGCTGGTGATGTGGCAGCATCCGTCGCTCGACCGGCAGGCGGGACACAACAACGGCGTGGTAGACTGCGTCATCTACAACGTGGGCGGCGGCGGCATCAACATGGGCGGCGGCAACCGGCTTACGCTCGAACCGGGCGGAAATTACGTTCAGAATTGCAGCATATCCCATTACAACCGCATTGAAAAATCATCGCGCCCGGCTATCTACATCTGCGGCGTAGGCAACCGTATCAGCAACTGCGAGATTTTCGATGCACCTTCGACGGCCATCCAGTTTAACGGCAACGACCACCTGATCGAATACTGCAACATCCACAACGTTTGCAGCGAAATCGACGACCTCGGCGCAATCTACAACGGACGGGACAAAACAGAACTGGGCAACAAACTCATGTACAATTATGTACACCACCTGAGCGCCAAACACCGTGTAGCCGGGTTCTACCACGACGACGGCGCCTGCAACATGACCGTAATCGGCAACATCCTCTACAAGGCGGGACTGCATCCCGTGTTGGTGGGAGGCGGTTCTGACCACTATTATGAAAACAATATCTTCATCGACTGTCCTTACGGACTCTATATCGACGACCGGATGACGCACTGGGGCGACAACGACGATACGAACAACACGTTCAAGAGCCGCTTCGCAGAGGTCAATGCCTCGCAACCTCCCTACTCCACGAAATATCCGTTCATCCTCGATTACATCAACAACGACTACCACAACCCCGTTCGGAACAATTTCACGCGCAACCTCTTCTACAACGTCACCACGCTGGTCCGTGCAGGGGAACGTCCCTACGAACGCGCCTATTACAACATGACCAACAGCTGGATTACCTGGAGCGGACACGGTTACCCGGCTCCCGGATTCGTAGATGAGGCGAACGAAAACTGGAACCTGAAACCCGATGCCGAAGTCTTCAAACAGATCCCGGGCTTCAAGGCCATTCCTTTCGACAAGATCGGGTTCACGATGCCGGCCAATACGTGGAAAGACTGACAAGCGGAAACTTTCCCCGAAAGAGGCGGCAAATTCATTACGGAAAACGCGGATACCATATGGTATCCGCGTTTTTAATTCAACCGGCATTTTCCGAAATCCGGCCTGCTCGGCACGTCCCGGCCGGACCTATTCGATCCCGAGGAAATGGAAAGGCGCCGTTGCGACGAACTCCGCGGCGGTATTGCCCGCATAAGTCTTACCGTGATTCAGGTCCAGCATTTTGACAGGCGCTCCGGGCGAAAAATCGACATCCTTGAAATCGACCCAAAAGATATTGGGATAAAACGTCGATTCATAAAAATAGATTTTGCTTTTCTGGTCGGAGAGCGTACGCCAACGGGTCGAGGAGATATTCGGTTCTCCGGGCGTGCTGATGCCCAACGGCACCGAGCAGTTGCGGATCACACTGAAAACAGCGGCCACCGCCTCGCGCGAATCTTTCACTTTGGGAATCGCGTCGATGTAAAACGAAGCCCGGACAAAACGGTCGGCCGCACGGTTCGTCCCGGGAAGGAACGTTGTGCCTCCGATGGTGCGCCAATAGTCGTCGAGCGCCAGCTGCTGGTCGAACACCGGCGAGTTGGTCATCACTTGGTAGGCTTTGGAATGGTGGATATTCAGTTTCCCGCCGACGTATTCGAAAATGGCGTTGTCGCCCGTGGTATCCGAAATAGACAAATGCAACGTAGCCAGACGCGAACCGTCGGGCATCTGATCCGAAACCACCTCGAACCCGCCCTTCGAAACTGCCGCTACCGCTTCGTCCACCGTCGCGAAATTATCGAGCATATACTGTACCCATGCGGCAATCGTGAGCCCCGGCTTTTGACCGTCCCATTTCGGGTATTCAGACTCGGCCAACCACAGCAGATTGGCCACCAGTCCTTTCTCATTCATGCCGTCGGTACTGCAAATCTCGTAAGCGGAAGCAACTACACTCCCGTATTTCGAGGTCCAATGTACCGAATTGTTCCCCGTTTCCCCGCTCCGGGACATGCCCCGCGGAAAAATCCACAAGTTCGTGTACGGGTCCTCCTTCCAGTCCATCGACCTGGCAGTCATCACCGTGCCATCCAAACCATTGTATACCACCCGCGTACAGGCGTCTGTCCGGGACAAAGCGGCAACCGACAAGATCAGCGACAAACCAAATGCAACTTTATCAGGTCTCATATTTCGTTTTTTTGCAATCTTGGGTTGTTATACCGCAAAGTCCGAACCAAAAAACGCCAGCAACTCCCCTATAAACGATTATATCGGACCGCATTCCCGGAAATCTGCATAAATATGCGTAAATTCGCAGTAACAACCTGTTCCGCTTTCCGATGAATAGATATACGACCTTTCCGACCCGCACGCCGCTCCACGTCTGGACAATCGCGCTGCTTATCCTGCTCTGTACGGCCTGCAATGGACCGCAGCCCGAAGACCTTACCGCCCCGGGCGTAAGCCTCGAACTGGCCCGTTACCGCAAAACACGCTACCAGAATATCCGCTACGACCTGCACTTCAACCTTCCCGGCAACCGCGCCGACGAGGTGACCGGAAAAGCCCATATCACGTTCACACTCGATAAACCCGACGCACTGATTGCAGATTTCCGCGGCGATACGTCCCAAATCCATAGCGTCGTACTAAACGGACAGCAAACGCCTTATTCGTTAACCGACGAACACATCGTCATCCCCCGGTCGGCCCTCCGCAAGGGAGAGAACACCCTCGACGTAAGTTTCACGGCCGACGACCAATCGCTCAACCGGCGTGACGATTTCCTCTACACCCTGCTGGTGCCGGACCGGGCCCGGACTCTTTTCCCCTGCTTCGACCAACCCGACCTGAAGGCCCGGTTCACACTAAGCCTCGAACTGCCGGCCGAGTGGAAAGCGATTGCCAACGGAGCCACAGCCCGGACCGACACGTTGAATACCGCATCCGGACCTACAGCCGGAACCGAGACCTCCGGTAGCGGTCCGGCTCGGACGGCTGCCCGAGCCGGCAGCCAAATGGCCGCCGGAGCCGAAACGACCGGAGCCCGCAAGCGAATCTCTTTCCACGAAACCGAACCGATCCCCACCTACCTGTTCTCATTCGTGGGCGGGCGGTTCGAACGGGTCACCGAAAACCGCAACGGCCGCAGTATATCGCTGTACCACCGCGAAACCGATCCGCAGAAAACGGCCCAATGCCCTGAAATCCTCGGACAGGTATTCCATGCGCTCGACTGGCTGGAAACATATACCGGAGTACCCTATCCGTTCGCCAAATACGACCTGATCGTCATCCCCGGTTTCCAGTACGGCGGTATGGAGCACATGGGGGCGACACTCTACGCCGACCGTTCGATGTTCCTCGAAAACAATGCGACGACCGAAAACCGCATGGCGCGAGGCAGCCTGATCGCGCACGAAACGGCGCACATGTGGTTCGGCGACTACGTGACGATGCAGTGGTTCGACGACGTCTGGACCAAAGAGGTTTTCGCGAATTTCTTCGCTGCGATGATCGTGCGCGAACAGTTCCCGCAGATCGACCACCGGCTCAACTTCATCCGCTCCAACGTACCGGGAGCCTACGGCGAAGACCGCACTGCGGGAAGCACGGCCATCCGGCAACAGTTACCGAACCTTTCCGATGCGGGATTGCTGTACAGCCAGATCATTTACAGCAAATCCCCGGTGGTCATGGAGATGCTTTTCACCAAACTGGGGCCTGAAAAATTCCGCGACGGCATCCGCGAGTATCTGGCCGACCACCGTTACGGCAATGCCACATGGGACGACCTGATCGCCGTTCTGGACTGCCGATGCGACGAAGACCTCGCCGCATGGAGCCGGGTATGGGTCGACGAAAAAGGAATGCCGACGATCGACATGACCCGGCATGAAAACAGGCTCCGCATCATGCAAAGCGATCCGTTCGGACGTCGTCTGGCGTGGAACCAACCGCTGCAGCTGCTCGCTTTCGGCGACGGGAACGCCACGGATACCCTGCAATGCCTGCTCGACGGACCGGAAACGGAACTCGTCCTCCCTGCCGGAACCCGCTGCGTGCTGCCCAATGCGGACGGACGCTCCTACGGCTACTTCCGGCTGGACAGCGTCACATCGGAATACCTGATGAAACGCCTGACCGGCTTGCCCGACGACGTGGCCCGGCTCTCTGCACTGATTACGCTGAACGAAAACCTGCTCGGGGGCACGATTGCCCCGCAACGGTTTCTCCGGGCGATGATCGCCTACCTTCCGCAGGAACGCAACCAACAACTGTTCACACAAGCGCTCACCTACATCCGGGGTTGTTTCGGCCTATACTACGACGAAACGGCCTCTCCCGAACTGGAAGGTGCTTTATGGGAGATCGCGCAAAACGATCCCGACCGCCAGCGGCGCATCATGGCAACCCAGGCTTGGTGCGGTATCGCCCGCAGCCCGCAGGCGATAAACACGCTTTACGAATTATGGGACGATGAACGGTTAGCGAACCGGATGCTGCTCGGCGAAAACGACCTGACAAACCTCTCATACACGCTCGCATTGCGTTTCCCGGACCGGGCTGCAGCGATCATCGCGCGTCAAGGGGCACGCATCACCAATCCCGACCGGCAAAAACAGTACGCTTACATCGCACCGGCCGTATCGCCTTCGGCTTCGGTCCGCGATTCGGTGTTCCGCAGCCTGCTCGACCCGGCGAACCGGAGCATCGAACCGTGGGCCTGCACGGCACTCTCCCTGCTGAACCATCCGGTACACGGCGCCCGTTCGGCCGCGTATATCCGTCCGGGACTCGAAGAGTTGCAGGAAATACAACGTACGGGGGATATTTTCTTTCCCCGTAAGTGGACGGCCGCCCTACTGGGCAGCCAACATTCGGAAGCAGCCGCTACGGCCGTAGATGCCTTCATCGCCGACCATCCCGGTTATCCGCCGCTGCTGGGCAGCAAAATCCTCCAACAGGCCGACCTGCTTTTCCGGTTATGGAACCGGAATGCACAGAACCGCCCAACTTCGGATCACACCTCCGAATAAGAGACTGAAACCCGAACTATACCATCCGAACTTATATCGGCAGGTTCAGCGTAAAAGCTGTTCACGGATCGATCCGGCCCCGGTACCGGGTCAGTTCCGGGTATCGCGTGTAAAAAGATAGCGTTCGGGCCCCGAGGCGGCCTCATTGAAACGAAATCCTTCCCATTCGAACCCCTTGAGGGCTTCAGGCGTCTCGATACGCTGCTGAAGAATATAGCGGGTCATTTCGCCCCGTGCCATTTTCGCATAAGTCCGCACCGTTTCGAACCGGCCGTCGCGCCGTTCCTGAAACTCCGGCGTCACTACGCGCACCTGCCCGCGGATACGGTCCATATCGAGCGCTCCCAACACATCGAGGCTCGCCAGATTGACCAGTACGCCGCCGGCACCGCGTACCGTACCGATCAACGGATCGGTAAGCAGCGGCCGCCAATAATCGTACAGGCTGCCCGGCATACCGGGCAGTTTCAGCCCGAAAGCGATACGATAGGCTTTGATCCGGTCGAACGGGCGGACCAACCCGTAAAGAGTCGAAATCATCCGTACGTGCGACTGGGCATATTCGAGATCCGGAACGGAGAGCGTCGCAGGATCTATATGTTGGAAAACGCTGCCGACATAAGCGAGAATCGCCTGCTTGGCCGGCGTGGAAGGGTCGTCGAAATTTTGATAACGCAGATAATTCTCCTGCGCAAGCTTAGGACTTACCTTCAATAACGTCGCGAGGTCTGCAGCCGAATAGCGGCGCATCTTGGCCGCGAGCAATTCGGCATCGTTACGGAATTCGGGATCCGTGACAGGTAGTCCTGCCGGGGCCGGCGACATATCCATCATTTTGGCGGGAGAAAGAATAATTAACATAATCGGGTGTTTTATTGCATAAAAATATTCTATAACTTCGATACAAAGTCTGTTTTTCAAAAAGATACAAATATGATACCCGATTGGTATTTTCACTGCAAATCCACTGCCGAACCGATCGGGAGCATCTCGGTGACAGTCATTTCCCTTTTTCCGCCCCCGGCTTGGCAGGCTATTTGATACGATTGTACATACAAATCATCCGCAATCGTATGTAAAATTATATAAAAGAACCGAATCAATTATGAAAGCTATCGTTCACAAAGCAAACACCCGCGGCTATTTCGACCACGGCTGGCTCCAAACCGCACACACCTTCAGTTTTGCGGATTATTACGATCCCGAACGGGTCCATTTCGGCGCGCTGAGGGTTCTCAATGACGACCGCATCGCACCGGGAACGGGTTTCGGCATGCACGCCCACCGCAACATGGAGATCGTCAGCATTCCGCTCCGGGGCGGGCTCGAACACCGCGACAGCATGGGCCACGTGTCGGTTCTGCACAAAGGCGAGGTCCAGGTCATGAGCGCCGGTACCGGCGTCCACCACAGCGAATCGAACCTATCGAAGGATGAAACCACCGAATTCCTGCAAATCTGGGTAGTCCCGGCCGTGGAAAACGTCGAACCGCGCTACGTCAACGCGCCGATAGAGAAATTGATCGTACCGAACCAGATCAGCACCATCGTTTATCCCTATTCGGCCCACCACCCCGAAGAGAATGAAAAACGCCTGTGGATCTACCAACGGGCATGGTTCTCGATCGCCAAACTCGACAAAGGTAAGAAGGTACATTACCGGCTTTACAATGCGGACAGCTTCGGCGTATATCTTTTTGTCATAAACGGCGCCATAGACGCTGAAAGTTATGCACTCGAAAAACGCGACGGAATCGGAATCGGAGACGCCGAAGAGTTCGACATTACCGCCCGCGAGGATTCGACCGTACTGCTGATCGAAGTTCCGCCGGTCGAATAACATCGCCCCGCACAACCACACCTCAGCCCTTCCGCCATACGGAAGGGCTTTTTTACGGATTATCGGTTTTGTTTCTTACATTTGCTCCGGACCGTTACCCATCGCTCCGACCAGCGGCGAGCGGGCGATATTCAATCATTCAACTCATTCCGGATCCATGCCTCAGCTCACAGGAAATATCGTCGATCTGATCAGACGGGAGATCTACCCCGGCACCGTCACGATTGCCGACGGGCGAATCGCCCGCATCGACAGGTTCGGCAATACCCCGGCAGACGACTCTCGGCACAACGGAAGCCTGCCGTTCCTGCTTCCGGGTTTTATCGACTCACACGTCCACATCGAAAGTTCGATGCTCTCCCCGGCCTTATACGGACACACCGCGCTGGGACACGGCACTGTCGCCATTGTGGCCGATCCTCACGAAATCGCGAACGTCTGCGGGACCGATGGAATCCGGTACATGGTCGAACAAGCCCGGCGTACGCCGCTGAAGATCCACTACACCGTCCCGTCGTGCGTTCCGGCCACGCCGTTCGAGACGTCCGGCGCAACCCTCGACAGTCGTACGGTCGAAGAGCTGTTGGAGTCGGGCGTTTTTGTCGCACTGGGCGAAATGATGAACTATCCCGGCGTCCTCGGTGGCGATGACCAGTGCATACGCAAAATCGAAGCGGCCCGGCGCCGGGGAATACCCGTGGACGGCCATGCACCGTTACTGGAAGGAGCGGATTTACGCCGGTATATCGGCACGGGCATCTCGACCGACCACGAGTCCTGCTCGCTGCGGGAGGCCCGGGAGAAGATCGACGCCGGAATGATGATCCAGATCCGGGAGGGCAGCCAAAGCCGGGAATTCGACACGTTGATCCCCCTGCTGGGTTACCGTCCGGACCGGGTGATGCTGTGTACCGACGACCTGAAAGCCTCCGGACTGAGCCGCGGGCATATCAACCGGCTGGTGAGCCGGGCCGTCGCGCTGGGGTACGACCTGTTCGACGTACTGGCCGCTGCGACATTGAATCCCATTCGCCATTACAGGCTGAAAGTCGGATTGCTGCAACCGGGCGATCCGGCCGATCTGATCTGCTGCCCCGACCTGATTCATTTCACTCCTTCGCAGGTATGGATCGAGGGCAAACGGGTCGATACGCTCCCCGCTCCCGGAACCGACCGCACCGTCAATCACTTCCTGGCCGAACCGATCACGACCGGCATAATCGCGACATCCTCCGCCGGCAATGAATTGTTACGGGTCATTCGTCCCGAAGAGGGAACGCTGATTACCGGTGAAGAACTGATCCCGGCCGGGGAAAAAGGGCGCTACCAAAAGATGATCGTCCTGAACCGCTACGCCCCGCACGCTCCGGCGGCCATCGGCTACGTCTCCGGATTCAACCTGCAGGACGGAGCCTTCGGATCGACCATCGCGCACGACAGCCACAACCTGATCGTCACGGGCAGCAGCGACGAATTGATCGTGCAAGCCGCAAACCGGCTGATCGCCATGCAGGGCGGTATCGTCTGCTGCGACCGAGATACCATGACCGAAATGCCGCTGCCGGTCGGCGGCCTGATGTCGGATGCGGATCTCGGGACGGTCATCCGGCAATACGACCGGACCGAACGGCATATCCACGCACTGGGTTGTCCCTTCTCCACTCCGGTCATGCAGCTCGCCTTCCTGGCTCTTCCGGTGATCCCGTCGCTCAGGCTCACCGACCGGGGACTCTTCGACGCGACCCGGTTCGAATTTGTCTGAATAAAAGCCGTCTGATTCCGGGATTTTAACCGGTTTTCACTACTTTTGCGTATAGCTGTCGGCCCCCCGGCTGTGGAACCTTCAGTGAAATTTTCGCATAACCCCGATCACGTATGAATTTCGGATTCGTCAGAATAGCGGCCGCCACACCTGTCGTTCAAGTGGCCGATTGCCAGCACAACGTTTCACACATCGCCACGCTCGCCCGGCAAGCTGCCTCACAAGGAGCGGCCATCGTCGCCTTCCCCGAACTTTCGATCACAGGCTACACCTGTGGCGACCTGTTCACACAGCCCTTCCTGTTGCAGCAGGCCGAAGCCGCCCTGACCCAATTGCTGGAAGAAACGGCCCCACTGCCGCTGCTTTGCATAGCAGGACTGCCGGTAGCGCTCGACAACCGACTTTACAATACCGCCGTCGTATTCAGCCGGGGACAAATCCTCGGCGCAGTACCGAAAAGCTACCTGCCCAACTACAACGAATTTTATGAAAACCGCTGGTTCGCTCCGGGAACCGAATCTCACGCAGAACGAATATCGCTCTGCGGGCAGGAAACTCCCTTTTCGACCCGCTTGCTGTTCGAATGCGGCGATGTATGCCTCGGCGTAGAGATATGCGAAGACCTTTGGGTACCCGTGCCTCCCTCATCGATGCAGGCCCTTGCCGGAGCAAACCTGTTAGTCAATATTTCGGCCAGCAACGAGATGGTCGGCAAACATGCCTACCTGCGTTCGCTTATCGAACAACAGTCGGCCCGCACGATGGCGGCCTACCTATACAGCTCGGCCGGTTGCGGCGAATCGACCACCGACATCGTATTTGCCGGAAACGGCATAATCGCCGAAAACGGAGCGATCCTGCGTGAAAGCGAACGTTTCACATTCGGCGAACAGCTGACCCTCTGCGACGTGGACATCGAACGACTGATGGCACTGCGGCGCAAAACCAATACCTTCACATCGGAAAGTCCACAAAAGGAATACCGCCGCATCCGTGCCGGACTGCCGGTTCAGGACTACACCCGGACTCCCCTGCTGCGGGAAATCAGCCCCTATCCTTTCATTCCAGGAAAAGACGCACACATCGACGAACGCTGTGAAGAGATTTTCAACATTCAGATCAGCGGTCTGGCCCAACGTATCCGCCATACGAACTGCCGCTCAGCCGTCATCGGCATTTCGGGAGGCCTCGACTCGACGCTGGCTCTGTTGGTTGCCGTCCGCACATTCGACAAACTCGGGCTGCCGCGCACATGTGTCACAGGGATAACCATGCCCGGTTTCGGGACAACGGGACGCACCTACAATAACGCACTCAGGCTGATGGAGACCCTCGGTATTACGATCCGCGAAGTAAATATCCGCGCAGCCTGCGAACAGCACTTTTCAGACATCGGACTGGACCCCGGCGACCGGAGTGTCACGTACGAAAATGCGCAGGCCCGCGAACGCACCCAAATCCTGATGGACATCGCCAACCAAACGGGCGGCCTGGTCATCGGCACGGGAGACCTTTCCGAACTGGCACTCGGCTGGGCAACCTACAACGGCGACCACATGTCCATGTACGGAGGCAACTGCGGAATTCCGAAAACGCTCGTCCGTCATCTGGTAGGATGGGTGGCCGCTAAAGGTCCTGATGAGGCAGCCCGACCGTGGCTGTTGGATATTCTCGACACCCCGATCAGCCCCGAACTGTTACCGGCCGACGGCAACGGGCAAATCGCCCAATGCACCGAAGAGTTGGTAGGTCCCTATGACCTTCACGATTTTTTCCTCTATTATTTCGTTCGGTTCGGCTTCCGCCCGGCCAAACTCTACCTGATGGCCCGGCAAGCATTCGCAGGCAAATATGAAGATCGAACGATCAAACGGTGGCTCATTACCTTTTTGCGCCGCTTTTTCTCCCAACAATTCAAACGCTCGGCACTACCCGACGGACCAAAAGTGGGTTCGGTAAGCCTCTCTCCGCGCGGCGATTGGCGTATGCCCAGCGATGCAAGCTGCACAATGTGGTTACACGAGGCCGAAAATCTGTAATTGCAAGCATATAACATCGCTATTGCAAACGTAAAGGAAGAGAAAACAGTACCATAACCTAACCGGAGCCGCTATTATGTCTACTCGCCCGAATAATACTCCGCCGGATTCTTGAATTAGGCCGTATCCGGCGCCGGCATTCAGAAAAATGCAAAAAAATCGCATGGAAATTTGGATTTTCAAATTTTCGTCGTACATTTGCATCACCGAAAACGATACAGGCTGCTAGCAGCCGGCATAGTTTGAGGAGTTCATAACATAATTGCGGAAATAGCTCAGTTGGTAGAGCACAACCTTGCCAAGGTTGGGGTCGCGAGTTCGAGTCTCGTTTTCCGCTCCAAGGCCAAAGACCATAACGGCCACACTCAAGTAAAAACCCTCTAGACAATCGTCTAGAGGGTTTTTTATATTTTCTCTTTTGCCCCTAAGGGTATCAAAAAGCTATCTCCGGGCACTATGTGATGACGAAACCGTCTCACTTGACTGAGACGGGATAGTGCAAGTGAGACACTTCCAAGAAAAAGTGAGACACTTTTGCCTTTTTCAAACTGTTCTTCAACGATTTACCTAATTTGAATGACAGGTAAACAGTTATGAAAAGCACATTCAGAATCTTATTCCTCGCGAGGTGGGAATTGAAGAAAGAAAATGGCAAGGTGCCCCTCTGCGCACGGATTACCATCGACGGCGAAAGAGTGAAGTTCAGCCTCAAAAGCGAGGTAACCGCAAAAATCTGGGACCCGAAGTCCGGCAGAGCAACAGTACAGACAAAAGAGGCACTTCAGCTCAACCGCTATCTCGACAGCATCAAGGGGCAAATGATATGCACTATCATAGTCTCTCGGAAGCTAACGAAGTCGTGACTGCCTCGATGATGCGGGGTGCTTTCCTCGGCACGAATATCAAAAGCAATACGCTGCTGACCGTGTTCGAGGAATTCAACGACCGACAGGAAAAACTGATCGGCATCGACCTCGCCCAGTCCACCTTTAATAAATACGACCTGACCTATCGTCGGCTCAAGGAATTTCTGAAAGTCAAGATGCGTAAGAGCGACATCCTGCTTTGCTAAGTGGATCGGAACTTCGTCATGGACTTCGAGGTTTACCTGAAAATCGAATACAAGCTCGACACCAACTCATCCGAAAAATTGATGCGGATTTTCAAGCGCATCACGACTATGTGCTTCAAAAACGGACAGATGCCCAAAGACCCATTCTGTGACCACAAACTCAAAAAGGTCAAGAAAGATCGCGGGTATCTCACCAAAGCAGAACTTGAAAGTATCATCGACTATAAGCCGGATAACAAGCGTCTCGAAAAAGTTCGCGACATTTTCCTGTTTTGCTGCTTTACCGGCTACGATTATTCCACTACCGCCGCCCTGACCGACAAAGATTTGGTCGCCGACGATGACGGCGCCCTCTGGATCGATACCCACCGGATAAAGACCAAAACTGCGGCAAAGGTCAAACTCCTCGATATTCCGCTATCCATCATCAAAAAGTACGAGCGTAAACGGGACAGCATTTTTTTACTGCCGGTGATGAGCAACGCGAAGTATAATCTCTACCTGAAAGAGATTGCAAGTATCTGTGGAATAGAGAAAAAACGTCACCTCGCATCTTGCCCGGCACACTAACTACTTAACAGAGTTAAGAGTTCTGTAGAATATTATCAACGGTATATCCAGTGACAATCGAATGTCCTCTCCATTTTATCCCTTCTTATTCCGCCTTGACGCACCGTAAACTCATAGCGGAAGCTTTCGAACTCTCAAGTTGCTGAGCATTAGCCGTACCTATCAGATACCACATATTCCCAGTGTCGGAAGCCGAGGCCGTCAACAGGGCCGCGCACTGTCCAGCTTCTATAAGTTCTCCGTCGAAAGAATATTTGTATCCGGCGCCCGGCACAAAAATGGACGCATTCCGGCGGGGACTGTTCGTTGACGGGTTGAAGAACAGCGTGCCTATGTAGGCTATGTCTTTGGTGCCCCATGCCACGGCCGTATTGCCTTCCCTGACATCATACCCATTTACGCCTGGCCCTACATAGGGGTTATTGTGAGCTCTCCGGTCAAAAAAACCGTCCGCATAAAAGCCCCATCTCATATTGCCGTTTGATTGATTCCCCCCAATGGGAGGGTTGGCGTACAAAGATTGCCTGATCTCCGAATTGGATATATTTGATGCCGAGTTATTCAACGCGACTGCAGAAGTCGAACCGTCGTTCGGCCGGCGGTACCCCGGGGGGCAAGTTTCGTATGTATTTTTTATACTCTCCCAAAAGTTTGGGTTTGTTTGAGACAACCACCCTGTCGGTACCGTCGTAATGTCGGCATTATAAGCGCGTCGCGGGTAGATAAGAGGTGCCCATTGATAGAGCGCTCCGGCCTGTGAAGGATAATCCGTGAACGCGGCATTCGACAGATTTCCCAGGATATCGGTATAAATACTGGAATTGGCCATATCTGATGCCGTGGCATTGTAGGCGGAAAAACGCACAGCCGATAGACCGCGACCGCCATCGCCAGGGTACATCAGGTAGTCGGCCTCTTCTCCCTGCCGTATAAATATTACATGATATTTTTGGGGAGACCCGTAACGCAGCAACACCAAAGCATAGCGGACAGGGACGGCAGTGGTAGGCGTATAGGTGGAGGTCAGGCCTATGCGGAAAGAAATATAGTTGCCGGCTCCGCTGACAACGCTTCCTGAGGCCGAAGACAAATGCCCGGAAATGCTGAAAGTGGCGTCATTGGCCGGTAAAAGCATATCGGCCGGAGTTTCAGTACTGCGGTTATAGGTTATGCCCGCATCGTCGGAATCCTCCGTACTGAATACGATATCACCCGCGCTCCATCCGTCGCCCAGCCAGAACACCGATGCATCCCAGCTTCCCGCGAGCAATGATGAACTGACAGGTATGCGTATGATACGCTCCCCTTTCTGATTGTTTTTCCAGTATGCTCCGACGTATTGATCGTGGATATAGCTGGCGTGTATCACTGATGACGCATAGTCGGGCAGTTGCACCAGGTTGATTTTTATGTCCGTATCGTCCGTATTGACAATAGTCCCCGTTATTTCGTTCGTCGTACTGTTGTTAGAGGTGGGTTTCCATGCATAGAGCGTCGTCGTTCCCGATCCGCTGTAAGAGCCAATGACCGGAATGGTTCCGTCCAGGTTTTTCACATTGGCGGCAGTAAGCGTTCCGGCCGCCCAGCCCTGCAGGTCGGCGAGGTTGTCACAGATGTAGAAATTGGTGCCCGCTATGGTCCAGGCCTTGGGAGACTCGTTTTGCACGATCACGTTGAACTGCGAGAACCCTCCCACAGGCGGAAGAACGATTTTTTCCGGGGTAAGCATAATGATGGCATCGGGGGATACGGATAAACTGTAATTGATACGCTGCCCGGGCGACCATGTAATTCCGCTCAGGTCGAACTCAACATCCGGACGCCCGTCATCGACACCCACGATCAGCCTGGCGCCGGTCGGGAGAGTCTGCGGAATCATCATCAAGTAACCGCCGCCGGTATTGACCAGCTGCGACGAAGGATCCAGGTATACATCCGTATCCACCGTGGCTTCGAAATTTCCTGTGGAGGAGGAAGCGATATTCCATGAGAATGTTCCGTCAGCATTGGTTGTCAAGATGCCGTCGATCTTAACTCCCTGTATTTCAAGCTTAGTGATTTGCTGTCCGTTGCCGGAAGCCTTGAATCCGATGCATGTCAGGGCGTGCCTCATCTGAAAATTGACAGGTGCAGAGCCGTTATTGGTTTTGTTGCGGTCCGCCACAAGAGCCGAAACCATTAGATCAGGCTGGTCGGAGCAGTTCGTGGGAACGGTATAGCTGATGGTCGGAATGCCTGTAGTAACATTTAGAGTTATCCCGTTAGCAGCGGCAGCGTGGGGCGAATAGGCGAAAAAGCTAATATTCGCATCCGCGGCCTGAGGCCAGTAGGCCGGATTGTCGTAGGTCCAGGAGCCGCTGTTGTGGGAAACCTTCACGTTATTCATAAAATCAGGGGTCGCTGTCGCTCCGTTCGCCGCCCAGTTATTGGAGGTTCCGTTGCCGGTATAATATGCAAATACTCCCATATCCGGGATGTCCGCTACCGATTCCACCGGCATTCCGCGGGTGAAGGCATCACCCGGGTTACCAATGAAACCGATCCTGCCGTCACCGTACCCGTAGCCTTCCATTTCGTTTTTAGTACAGGACACAACTGCAACAGTTGCGGTCAAGCTTATTATTATAAATCGGATAGTATTCATAACCGTGTCTATTTTTAAATCTTTAGTGACCGAAAGAGGTATCACCCTCTTCCGGCCGTGTTACCAAAACGTCTCCTTTATTTATGGCTGGGGAAGTTCGGGATCGGGCGTCACAGCAGTCCAATCTTCAGCAATGGAAGACTCGAATTCGATTATATTGAAGATCGGATCCGTTCCGCCGCCGTGCGAATCGGCGTCAATAATCATCTTCAACAAATAATGCTTGCCTTTTTCGAACTCATCGGCGGGGATATTGCCAGTCGCAATCGTATACTGCTGCAGATCGCCACTGTAGATTGTGGTTCCGTTTTTCGTTATCGTTATGCCGGCTGTAATCTTCACTTTACATCCTACCGAACTTTGCGGCATAATCATGTAAGACGCTGCTCCTGCATAGGTTGCAGACGTTGAATTAGGAGAGGCCCATGCGGGAGTAGTGGCCGTCGGATCGATTGTTCCTCCTGTCGATTGAACATCCAGACTGGCAGTAAGCCCTGTTGTGCTGAGTTGGTAGCCAGCATCTGACAAGTCATCATGCAATTGGGCTGTAACGGTGATCTTGGCCAACATATGGGAAAAAGCCAAACCTACAGTGCCGGAAGTCAGGCCCAGTTGAGGAGCGGCAATGGTAAAATCCTTGTTGGCATTTGCTGGAACTTCATAGGCGATTGAGAGAGCCGGATACGCTCCGGTCGCCGCAACGTCTGCCGGAGCCCATGCGTAAAAATCCACACTGCCGGAAGCGGGCCAGTAGTAAGGGCCGCCGCTGGGGACATCGCTTGCGCTTACCTGATCGTTGATAAACCAGCCTGTCCCACCACTCCAGGCTGCATAAACCCGGTAAGGATCGTTCCCATCGTTTGCGGCACGGGTCAATTTGTCGTTAAGGTTGGTAAATTTGATCTGCTTCGGAGTGAATCCGTCAACGTTTTCCTGTTCGTTTTTCGAACAGCCTGCTAATATGGCTGCCGCGGCCAAAGCCATTAAGATTTTTTTCATTTTGATTCGAATTATGTGTTGTTCGCTAATCTTTTAAAATTTCGTTTTCTTTATTTTCACTTTCGCCTTGCAAAGGTGAAAATTAGGAGTATTCCCCTGTCCGGTCGGTAATCGCTTTTTTCTACTTTATCACGTTTTAAACAATATTATTTATTGATAACCACTATCTTATTTCGATGTTAAGGGTACATCTATCACATCCCAATCGATAAGCTCCGAGTCAAAACCGGAACCTCCTCCCTCGGGCTCCACATCGAGCAGCCGCTCGGGCAAGTCCACCTCCACTTCGAGAGCCGTCGCCCCATGCTGCCCCGGCAGATACCGGATCAGCCCGGTAACATTCGCCTGCTGGTGCACAACGGTCCGGTCCCTGTCCTTCAAGATGAAGAAAAAGTCCATTGCGATCTGACGGTCGGGCTGGGGAGTAAGCGACGAGGGCTGTTGGCCCGGGATCCCGAACGTGCGGACAGTGGTTGAAATCGTACCTGCCGTGGTCGAGCCGGGGTTATAGGTTCTGTTGTTTATGGTGAACTGCTGGCTAACGGCCTGCAGTGTACTCCTGTCCCCGCTGAAATTATAGGCCCCCGCCATCCCGTTCAAATCGATCAGTGCCGGCATACGAGCATTATTCAAACCCTCCACATGGACAGTGACATTCAATTCGTGCACCTTACGTTCGGGTATCAATCCTACCAGGGCTTCGATGGATTCCTGCATCCCCGGAGAAGGCGTCTGCCCTTCTGGATTCTGGGTATACCTGACCATTGCACAACTCACTTCGAAATCACGTACCGTAACCGAAGCCAGGATATCCGGTTCGTAAACGTACGGAACATCGCCCGACCTTAACGGTACGGTGGGGTTGGAATTGATCGTGGCGTACGCTTCGAGTGTCGACAGATTCTCATATCCGCGTATACCGACCCCATATAGCTGTCCCCGGATCTCATTGAAAACGACAACCGTGTAGGCCCCTTCGGGCACATAGGCATAGGTCTGTATCCGGTTGGCGCTGTTTTCAAAACGGTGTTCCAGAACCAATTTGCCGTCATTTTTGCTGTAAAACAATGCGGTTACGTTTTGCGGGGCTATACCGGCTTTCTCCCACAGCGTTCCCATGGGGATAACGGCACGCAGATCCACCACTTCTTCAATAGGGCGGCGGCAACTGCTGAAGAGCAGTGCGACGGCCAGCATCAATACTGTATATTCATTGTATATGCGTTTCATTATTCGCTTTCTTACTTGCGGTAACCGCGGTTAATCATCCATACCAGGGATACCTTCAATTGGGTCGGACCAACCCAGTGGAAGTTCCCCCGGTTCTTGAGAATAAGGTGCCACTGATCGTCCTCTCCGCATTTTTTGGCAGTGTATTCCCTGTACTTGCTTCCCATATATCCTAAACCGAGCGAATACTCCATCCGCCAGTTTTTGCTGATGCTGTGGGCAAAACCTCCGGTAATACCCGCTGAAACAAACTCGCCCTGATATCCTTTTGTCTTCCATTCCACATCATAATAACCACCGCCCGCATATAGACCCGTAAACCATCCCGTCATTTGACTGCATCCTGTACGCTCACCCCACCAGTAACGCAATTCCAGGTTCCCGTTCAGCACTTCCAGGGCGTGTTGTTTTTTTTCCCAAAGCCACCACGGGAACACCCATTCCGTAGCCAATGACCAGCGCTGCCCCATAGGTATTTCGATACCGGCATTGACCGCAGCTCCTAAATCGTACAGAAGGTTGGTTTTTATCGCAAAAAGCGGCTTGCGTGCCATTGTCGTCAACGATGGAATCGACAAGGTGTCGCTCGGATCGTTTACCGGATCAGTGCCAGCTTCCGGCACCACCACCTGCCCGGGAAAATCAATAGTCGTTTCTATCGCGGTACTGTCTGGCGGGACGGGTACTGTGACAAACTCTTCCTGTTGCTGTGCTTTTTCGGGATTTTCTTCCTTTAAGTAGAATACAACGCTTGTTCCCGACCGCATAAGCCTTGCAAAGTTGCGTGTCAGGTAATTCTCTGTTGCGCCGCCGCCCAGACGCTTTATCTGAATGAACTTCGATTCTTCATCAAGCGGCATCGAAAGTATGCGCAGAAGATCATCCCTGTATGGAACCATCCTGTCAAGTCGGACCTGTTCGAAAAGGTAGCCCCAATTGATAACCGACGGTTTTATAAATATTTTCTGTTCATTCAACTCCACATCGGGGAATTTCCATCGGATATGACTTCTTACCGCCATGGCACGTTCGTACGATAAGCGTGAATTGGTCCGGAACGATCCGATAAGGGACGAGCTTCCTTCGATGACAATGGAATCCAGTGCGGAGCTAACCGTTATATCCCGGAGTATTTCTTCCAGTTTATTCAATTCGGCCTGGTTGGTGCGGTACTCCCGCATCAGAAGCGAACTGTTGTTGGCAAAATAAAATACCGCAGTCAATGTATCCTGCCGGTGCCCGGGAGACGCGGCATAGCTGTAGTTTGTCGCCCCAAAAAACAGCGTCATCGAGGCAAACATGAGCGTGCGCCATAATATATATCTGTTCAATCTGTTCATTTTTTTATTAATGTGGTGCTGATAATTATAAAGAGTACAATATATTCGTGTTCAATCGGTTTCAGGAGTACAGAGAATACCATAACTGGTTGCGGATAAACTCTTTAAATTTGATTATCTGTGATTAGCTGAAGTTTAGTGAAAAACGCTGCAAAATTAGACTTTGTTATGCTTGATTTTGTGGTAATTAGCTGTAATATTAGTGTTTTGGTTAAGTGCCGCGAATCAGAAAAACGATTAATTATCAGCAACATACACATGATTGACAATTATATAATGTTAGGTATATGTTATGTAGTATAGTAGGTCTCTAATTCGATTGATTGGAGGTAGATGCAGATTGAGAAAGGATATGGGGCTTAGTTGCACGGAAAATGCATACTTTTGGTATACAATTCGAATCCATATAGCCGCGTGTAACTTTCACGAATGAACGGCAGTTGTCAACATGTTTAAGGGATTGTTGTTTTTGTGACGGAAATTATGAAACAGACTATAATTTTGATATTATGTCTCTTGGGGTGCTGCGTGGCGTCCGGAGAATCATTGGCGCCAGACTCGCTTTTCATCAGGTTGGATGCGTCTATCGCTAACCGTTCGTTTTACATAGAGCAAAAGAACGATACATTGATCGAGCTCAAAAACCGGTTGCTCAATGCTGCTTCGCTGGAACAGAAATATGAGCTTTCCAAAGAATTGGTCTCTCAATACAGCAATTATGAAAACGCCCCCACGTTATATTATGCCGACCAATGTCTGGAAATAGCCAGGCAATTGGGCGACCGGAACCTCATTACGGAATCTCTCCTGCGCCGGGCAAACTACCTGCGCTTTTCAGGGCTTACACACGAGTCCCTCTCCATTCTAGAATCAATTGATCCCGATAAGCTGCCCGTTGAATTACGGAAAACGTATTATAAAGTGTATATGCACGTATGCCACAGTTACACCAAGCTTCAGAATGACTCTCACTACAGGGATAAATACATAGAACTGGCGCTTCGGAATGCGGATTCATACCTGGCCTTGGAAAGAGGCGATGAATCGGAATATTTAAGTGTCCAGGCTTACAAATTTTATTTGGAAAAAAATTACCAACAAGCCATCAATACCATTAAAACCCTGCAGAAAAGGGATGACGTCAAGCCTTATCTGAGTGCCGAATATCTGTATTATCTGGGGTTGGTTTATCTCGAACTGGGGGATAACTATAAGCGTGTGTCTCTCGAAGCATTCACAAGAAGCGCGATAATTTCCAATGAGTTGGCTATGACAAATTTGCTGTCACTTTTATATGTAGGCAGATTGCTGATCAATTCTAACAATCCTTACGCACACATGGCCGATGAATACATAAATGTTGCCGTCGAAGATGCGGTTATCTTCGGAGACAGTTATAGAGCGGACCTTATCAAATCCACCTATTATTACACATTGCAGATCAATCTGGAGAGAGCTGAAGCGCGCAAAAAAACGTTAGAAATAGTCGCTGTTGTCGTTTCCATCTTTTTAGTGACGCTGGGGTTTTGTCTGTTTTTGTTGCTGCGCAGCAACAAGGAGAACAAAAACAACCGTAAAAAATTGTCGGTAACGAATGCCCGCCTGCAGGATTCCGCACTGAGGATGGAGGCATATCTTAAATTATTCATCAACCGAAATTTAGTACAGATAGAAAAGGCAGAAAAATACAAAAAGCAGCTATTGAAAATGCTAAACGGCAGTACGTCCTGCGAAAAAATAAAGCAGGATATATCCTCTATGTTCGATATGAACGAGGATTATAATAGCCTATTGGCCGATTTCGACAAATCGATCACCGACCTTTTCCCACATTTTGCCGACGAGGTCAATAAACTGCTCAAGCCGGATCAGTTATATACGTACGATCAGAATTCGGCCAATAAATTGAATACCGAGTTACGTATATTGGCGCTGGTAAGACTGGGAGTTGCCGATAACAAGCAGATCGCCTCCTTTTTCCGTATTACGCTCCAATCGGTGTATAACTACAGGAGCAAGGCCCGGGGCCGGGCCGATACCTTCGATGACGATATAATGAAGATTTTATAGACTGAATTTTGGTAATGGGGGATTACGGGTAGACGAAACTGCTTAGCCGGCTTAAACCTCGCCTAAATTCGCATTCGAAGGGTATTTGCTGTTAATTCCGGAGGTATTAAAGATCCCCAGGCGGATCACATAAGGCTCCTGCCGGATTACATTTTAAAATATTAAAAATAAGCCTCTTGCACACGACATTATCAGTTTTCATAACAGATACGATACGGGATCTATACAGAGTCTCGTAATGGCTATATTAATGATGTCCTGTGATCTCTGGCAGAATCACATTAGTCGTTCCTTCGTAAACTTCATGCTGCTTATAGTAACCGCCGCGCACTGGGGATTGCTTTTCGCCATTTCATGTATTTCCCGCAAGGATGATCTTTCCTCTGTTCTGTCGAAAAATTTCTTTGGCTTATATTTGATCTTGAAATAATCGAGCTGCGCTTTGTAGTTGTCCTGTGACGTAAGACAAGTATCGAGCAGATATTCTTTGATTTGCGGCCACTGCTGAAGTCCCCCGACAGTAAAACATCTTCAGTTCATCGGTGATGATGAACGGAACGAAACCGTTTGCCAGACACTCTTTGAACATAAGCAGGCGTCCTACGCGCCCGTTGCCGTCCTGGAACGGGTGTATCACCTCAAAACGCTGATGCAGGTCGATCACATCCTCAAATGTTTTTATCTTCTTTGCATTGTATTCTTTCAACAAGATTTTCATTTTTTATGTACCTCCGCAGGCGTGGTTTGAAAAGACCTCACATACAATGACGGACGATATATGATTGCAACCGTACAGCAGAAAACATCCACCCCACCTACACCCCATTTTCGCAAAATGCTGTCAAGCGGTTACCGGAGCGAAAATCCAAGATAGAAGTGAAGGTAAATACTTCCATTGCTCTCGTCCACGGAAAACAGGATGAAAAGACTAATGAAACTCATTATCTAACCCGCCTATTTTCATTCACCATTTCCATCCGATCCAAACCGCCAAAACAAAGCCATCCTTTTTCGTATCCGGCTCTTTCCGGATACGAAAAAGGATGGCTCCGACAGCGTCGAAGGTCGGTTAGTCTCTTATCATAGTCAGCAACATCTTGAAGCGGGTGACCGCACGCAGGGAGTGTTTCATTCCGGCCGGCATAATAACCGACTCCCCTCTCTTCAAACGCAACGGCTGCCCAGCGAGCACAATTTCCACCTCGCCTTCCAGATTCTGCACCAATGCATCGAAGGGGGCAGTGTGTTCGCTCAAGCCCTGCCCTTCATCGAACGAGAAAAGCGTAATATTACCCGCGTCGTTTTTCAACACCTGTTTGCTGACGACACCTCCGTCCGCATAACCGACCATATCAGCCATAATCATAACGGAGGATTTCGGGAAAGTCTCTTTCATAACGTCTTGTTTTATTGAATCCAGTTTTTCATATCGTTTCCCACATCGGAGATTCCGCCGATTCCGAATTTTTCGACCAACACCTTGGTTACGTTCGGAGAGAGGAAAGCAGGGAGCGTCGGGCCGAGGTGAATGTTTGTGATGCCCAGGCTGAGCAGGGCAAGCAGTACGATCACCGCCTTCTGCTCGTACCAGGCAATGTTGTAAACGATCGGCAGGTCATTGATACTCTTCAGCCCAAAGGCCTTTTGCAGGGCCAGTGCGATCATCACCAGCGAGTAACTGTCGTTGCACTGTCCGGCATCGAGTACGCGCGGAATGCCCCCGATATCCCCAAGCGGCAGCTTGTTGTAACGGTACTTGGCGCAGCCGGCCGTCAGGATTACCGTATCTTTTGGCAGCGCTTCAGCGAAATCGGTATAATACTGGCGGGATTTGAAGCGTCCGTCACATCCGGCCATCACGACGAATTTACGGATCGCTCCCGATTTCACGGCCTCCACCACTTTGTCGGCCAATGCGATCACCTGGTTGTGGGCGAATCCTCCGACGATCTCACCCTGTTCGATCTCGGTCGGCGGAGCGCACCGTTTGGCATGTGCGATCAGCGCGGAGAAATCTTTCGGCTTGCCCTCCTGCCGGTCGGGAATGTGGGTTGCGCCGGGAAGCCCCGACGAGCCGGTCGTATAAATCCGGCCGGCATAGGTCGCATTTTTGAGCGGAGGCACGATGCAGTTGGTCGTGAAAAGGATCGGGCCGTTGAATGTTGCGAACTCCTCGCGTTGGCGCCACCAGGCGTTGCCGTAGTTGCCGACGAAATGCGGGTATTTCTTAAATGCCGGATAGTAATGGGCCGGCAGCATTTCGCTGTGGGTATAGACGTCCACGCCGGTTCCGGCCGTCTGTTCGAGCAATTCTTCAAAATCCTTCAAATCATGTCCGCTGACGAGAATACCCGGATTTTTGCCCACCCCGATATTGACTTTAGTGATTTCGGGATTGCCGTAGGTGGTCGTATTGGCTTTGTCGAGCAGTGCCATGGCTTTGACTCCGCATTCGCCAACGTTCAGAACCAGCGCCGTAAGCGCGTCTGCATCGATATCCGGGCGGCAGACTTCGGCAAGTGCATTTTCGATCATCGCAAAAATATCGGGATCGGCAAATCCGAGGTTCAGGGCGTGCTCGGTATAGGCTGCCGCACCTTTTACCCCGTAAATAACCATCTGTTTGAGCGAACGGATATCTTCGTTTTCCATGCTCAATACGCCGACCCTCTCTGCTGCCGATTCATACCGGTCCGGGGCAGGATGGAACGCTACCTCCGGCAGCGAAGGCAACCCGATGCTGCGTTTTTTCGCCGTCCCGATCAATTCGTTTTTCATCGAAAGAGCTTTGTCGATACGCATTTTAAGCGCCTCATCGTCGAAATTAGCGTTGGTAATCGTACTGAACAGCGCGTCGATTATCTGGCGGCTGGCCTTCTCTTCGGCTGCGCCTTTATCGCGCAGGGCTCGGTTGACAATCGCCTCCCCGCGAACGGCATACAGCAGTACATCCATCAATTTGGCCGTCCGGGGCAGCTTGCCGCAAACTCCCTGTATCGTGCAGCCTTTTCCTCCGGCCGCTTCCTGACACTGAAAACAGAACATTTCCATAATTGTTTTGTATTTAGTGAGTAATTAGATCCATTGGTCGTCGATTACCTCGCCGCCGGCCGAGAGGACGACCGTTTTGACTGGAATGTGCCTGCGGGCCTTTCCCCGCGCCTGTCGGGCGATCTGCACCAATCCCCGGCAGCAGGGGACTTCCATGACGAGCACGGTCAGCGTATTGATTTTCGCTCCATCGATCATTTCCGTCAGTTTGCCGACGTAGGTCTGCGTGTTGCTGTCGAGCTTCGGACATGCGATTGCCAGCGATTTCCCGCGCAGGAAACGATTGTGGAAATCCCCGCAGGCAAAAGCGGTGCAATCGGCCGCCAACAGCAGGTCGGCATCCCGGAGGAACCCGGCCTGCGGATTGAGCAGATGAAGCTGAACCGGGAATTGCCGCAGTTCAGAACATCGTAACTCCCCGTACGGAGCGGCGTTTGGTGCCGGGGCCGCTGCGAATCCAGCTTGCGGCCGCCTGATCTCCCGCGCCATCGTTCCCGGACAGCCGCAGGCGAGCGGTTCGTTCCGTCCGGCGGTATCCGGCCGGAATGAACCGGACACGCAGTTTTCACTCGACTCCGAAGTAATCCCGATTTTTTTCGGATCAACATGTATGCCGCGTTTTTTCAGGCAATCCAATCCCTGCGCAACCCACTTGTGTTCATTGTGTTCGTGCAGGTGCCTGAGGTGCGCGATGAGAACGGCTTCACCTTTCGGGGCGAGACGCTCCATGACGGCCTCCTCATCGTAGGGGGCCGCCTCACGCTCTTCGAACGCGATCGCCCCCACCGGGCACTCCCCGATACAGGCGCCGAGGCCATCACAGTAAATGTCGCTGATCATGACCGATTTACCGTCAATCAGTTGCAGGGCTCCTTCGTGGCAACCGTCGATGCAGTTTCCACAGCCGTTGCAAAAGGCTTCGTCTATTCTGATAACCGTGCGTTTCATTTTTTCGTGCTTTTTGTTTCAGGCAAAATTATGGCAACAGACTGCCAACAAGTGTCACTATTGTTACACTCGGAAAAATTATTCTACCTTCGCATACGCACCGACAAGAGACTGCTATGGACTATTCGGCATTGACCCACATCCCCCTGTTTGGGCAGATAACGCCCGATGAGCTCGAAGGAATCTTCAATGAATTGAACATTCATGAAAACAGCTTCAAGAAAGGCGAGATTCTCGCTTTGCAGGACGAACCGGCAAACCGGCTTATCATCCTGCTCAAAGGGAGTGTCAAGGCCGAAATGACCGATCCGTCGGGGAAAGTGGTCAAGGTGGAGGATATCGAAGCCCCCAACCCGTTGGCGGTCCTGTTCCTGTTCGGGCGGGACAACCGTTTCCCGGTACAGGCCACCGCGCGGGAGCACGTCGAAGCGGTCGTAATCCCTAAGCAGTCAATCCTGAAAATGCTCTCCATGAACGAAACGATCCTGAAAAACTACCTCGATATTTCGGCCGATTTTGCCTCCCGGCTGAGCCGGAAACTGCACTTCATGTCATTCCGCACGATCCGGCAGAAGACCGCCATGTACCTGCTGCACCTCGCTAAAGTATCCGGCACGGAGACGGTCGAACTGGACAAAACGAAAGCCGCTTTGGCCGAATATTTCGGGGTGTCGCGCCCTTCGCTCGAACGGGAGATGACCCGTATGCAGCAGGAGGGGCTCATCGTCGCCGAACGCCGCAGGATAACGATCTCCGACAAACGAAAATTAGCTCAACTTCTTCATTGTATATTCACTTTAGTCATTATACATTTAAATACCTAAGAGATCAGAGTATGGAATAAGTCCGATTTTTCATTAGTCTGCGAGACCGGAAAAATATTCCGACCCCATACTCTTTACATCAGAATCCGGATAGTTCGTTGCATGGACAGCCGAAAACATCTTGCATCCGAAGGTTTTATTCCGTATTTTTGTCATAAGGAACACCCCTTGAAGGTATTGTCTGCAAGAGCCATCATCCCAAACTGCTCGCAATATATTAAGCTAAAATTTTCGATCCCATGAGAATCTCCCGCCTCTTTCCTCTTTTGAGCGCCATGTTATTGCTCACCGCTCCGGCCTCAAAAGCCGGGAAAACCGCACAAACCGGACGGTCGGCACTGGCTTGTCCAACGTGCTGCAAGACATGTTGCACGCCTGAGTTGTCGAAATTGCCCCGGGAGGTTTTCTCAGGCGTCCGGGGACCGTTCCATGTGCAGGGTATCGCAGTAGACCTCAAAAACGGCTACATGTATTTTTCGTTCACCACCGAACTGCTCAAAACGGACCTGCAAGGCAAGCTGATCGGCAGCGTGAAGGGCATGACAGGCCATCTGGGCTGCCTGACGGTCAATCCTGAAGACGGCCGGGTATACGGTTCACTGGAGTACAAGAACGATGAAATCGGTCGCGGCATCCTGCGCCAGCTCAACAAAGAAGGCAATGGGGAAAATCCATCGGACGCCTTTTACGTGGCGATCTTCGATGTCGATAAGATTACGCGGCCCGATATGGATGCGGAAACAGACGGCGTGATGAAGGCCGTTTACCTTAAAGAGGTCGTGGACGATTATTATGGAACGGCCGTCAACGGCGGCCGCGAGGTGAAACACCGTCTGGGCTGCTCGGGCATCGACGGCATCTCGTTCGGACCCGCATTCGGCGCACCGAAAGGGAGCAAACCCTACCTCAATGTCGCCTACGGCATTTACGGCGACACGACCCGTAGCGACAACGACTACCAGGTGATCCTGAATTACGATCCCGAGACCTGGAAACAATACGAACAGACGCTCACGCAACAGGCTCCGCACCGGAGCGGCCCGGCGGCTCCCGACCATAAATATTTCGTTCGCACGGGCAATACCTCTTACGGCATCCAAAACCTCGCTTACGACTGTGCGTCCGGAAACTGGTACGCCGCCGTATACCGGGGCAAAAAAAGCCAATATCCGAACTATTCGCTCTTCGTGATCGACGGTTCGAAAGCCCCCCGGAAAGAGACGCTCGCCGGATTCGACACCCCGGTCGAGGGCGAAGTGCTTTCATTGGTGCAGGAAGGTGAAAACGACCCCGCCAGCGGCATCCGGGGCTGGCAGTTCGAATGGGGGACCACGGGCCTGTGTCCGATCGGAGGCGGCTATTTCTACATTTCACACCAGGACGGCGGCCCCGGCGGCAAACTGCAGAGCAGCACGGTGCACCTCTACCAATGGACGGGCGACTCCAAAGAACCGTTCCGGCTGGTGGAATAATCCAGCGCCCCCCTATATACGAGCTACCATCCATCACACCGGACTGTAAAGAGACAACCGAAAGCATGACAATCGAGGAAAAAGGGAAGCCGGTCAGCGATGCAGACCGGCAAATGTTAAACGCCCGGGTCGAACAGGCAGGCGGACTGTTCGGCAGCGGCTACAACTGTTCGCAATCGGTAGTCGCCGCTTTTGCCGACCTGTACGGCGTGGAACGCGAGTTGGCGCTGAGAATGTCCGCCCCGTTCGGCGGAGGTATCGGTCGTATGCGCGAAACCTGCGGTGCTGCATGCGGACTTTTCATGCTGGCCGGACTCGAAAACGGATCGACCGAGGCGGGCGACAGAAAAGGTAAGGGCAACAATTACAAACTGGTACAGGAACTGGCCGCCGAATTCCGGCGGCGCAACGGTTCCTGCGTCTGCCGCGAACTGCTGGGCATCACGACAGGCGCTCCGCTCTCCCCTACTCCCGAAGCACGAACGGAAAACTACTATAAAAAACGTCCCTGTCCGGAAATCGTCCGCGAAGCGGCGGCCATCTACTGCGACCACCTTTGCGGGGTATCGTTCCGAGGTGACGACGGAGACGAAAACGCAAGCGGGAGCGGAAAAGGGAATCGGGACGAGAACGGATAACAGGACCTGAATACCGGCAACCGGTTATACGGCAAGGGGCATTCCCGTCAAAGGAATTCGAGCGCCGCACCCTCGGGCGTGACGACGACCGACACCCGGCGCCCCATATAGAGGCTCATATTCGGACTGGCGTGCCCGGCGGGAAAGCCGAAAATTACAGGTACCCCCAAAGATGCCGTATAGGCGTTGATCAATGCCTCGGCATCCGCACCCCACTCCTTCTCGAACTTCATTTTGTTGAAATATCCCACCACGACGGCTTTGGCTCGCGCAAGCTGGCCGCTGCGCTTCAGGTTCTGCATCATCCGGTCTATATGGTAGATATTTTCCCCTACATCCTCGATAAAAAGCACCGAGGGTTCGTCCATATCGTTATCCAGGTCGGTACCGTTCAGCGCATAAATCAGCGACAGATTGCCGCCGACCAGCCGTCCTTCGGCCCGGCCCGGCCGGTTATAAGCATGCGGCGGCGTACGGTAACCGCCGATCTCCCCGAACAGGGCGTCCCGCAACGAAAGTGCGGAGGTATCGGTCTTCAGGGTATCGGTTCGGAACAGGACGGGCATTGTGCCGTGGATCGATTCCACACCGATCTTCCGCAGCGCCTGATGCAAGACCGTCACATCGCTGAACCCGGCCAGCCATTTCGGATGTTTCCGGAGCACTTTCAGGTCGAGATGGTCCAGCGTGCGTATCGCACCGTAGCCCCCTTTGTAGAAAATCACCGCCCGGACGGAGGGATCATCGAGTGCCCGCTGCAAATCACCGGCACGCTCCCGGTCGGTTCCGGCAAACCAACCGCTGTCCCGGCTGAAAAGGTGTTTGCCCAATTTGACCGTCAATCCCCACGAAGCGATCGTACGGATAAACGACGTATCGACCTTTTTCGGCAATTTGGACGACACGGCTACGACGGACACCGTATCACCGGGCCGCAGGAACGGCGGGCGCAGGTAGGAGTGATGCTCCGGTTGTCGGGACACATCGGCGCCGGCATGCGGCGTTCCCTGGAAAAAAAGCAGAAACAGGCCGGAAAGCAGCAACCCTCCGGCATATCGGCGGCAATTCATATTGTTTGGCTGTAATTTAGTATAATCGGGTTGCAAAGGTACGAATAATCCGGCACAAGGATATACGGTATCACAGAGACGGGCAGAATTTGGAAAAGTGTCGAAAAAATGTCAATTTTATCTTCCGATTCGGGAAAACCCGGTATCTCCCGCAAAATTCACCTGACATGAAAAAGATTCCAGCCCTTTCCATATCGCTGGCCGCAGTATTATTAACACTCTCCGCACTCCCGGGGTTCCGCACGCCGGTCGGTGCTGCACCACCCGCAACACCGGGCGCCCCATCGCAACCTGCCGCAGGCAAGACGGTCGTGCTGACTTTCGACGATGCCGCCGCCAGCCACCGGACCGTAGTCGCACCGCTCCTGAAAAAGTACGGTCTCGGGGGTACATTCTTCGTCTGCGAATTCCGCGGATTCGAAAACAAGGAACACTACATGAGCTGGGAACAAATCCGGGAATTGTCGGAAATGGGTTTCGAAATCGGCAACCATACCCGCTCCCATCCGGCCATGAGCAAGCTCGACCGTGAACAAATAGAGGAACAAATCCGCTACATCGAGGATAAATGCGCGCAATACGGCATTCCCCATCCGACGACGTTCGCCTATCCGGGCTACGACACCAGCGCGGAAGGCATTGCCCTGCTCCGGGAACGGGGTTACCGCTATGCGCGTCACGGCGGCGACCGGCCTTACCTGCGGGACATATCCGACCCGATGATGGTCCCGAGCTACTCGATCAACCACAAAACCGGGCACACGCTGGCCTATGTCCGCCAAGCAGTCGAAGCTTGTCCGGAGGGGGGCGCAGTAGTTCTCTGCCTGCACGGGGTACCCGATCTCGCACACGATTTCGTCAGCACGTCGCCCAAAGAGTTCCGGAAGATCCTGAAATACCTGAAAAAGCAACATTGCCGGGTTATTCCGCTCCGGGACCTGCAATGAACGGCAAAAATCACAAAACGGAGGAACAGATACGCAAAAAACGGGCGACACAATCCTGACAACCTGACAATTATCCTCTGTCGCACGGATTTATTCCGTGAAGTTCTTGAAAATTCCGATTTTATTTCCCAAATTTGCACCCGGAATTCAAACAGGAATCTCCGCCTCAATAGCTCAGTTGGTAGAGCATTTCATTCGTAATGAAAAGGTCGCCGGTCCGAGTCCGGCTTGAGGCTCAGGGAAAAGCACCTGCAAAAGCAGGTGCTTTTTTCATATCCGCGCCTTTCCCACCGCCGATCAACGAACGGTACTTCCCGGAATATTTTAACGGCTTAACGGCTCTTTACTACCTGCCCTTTTCCGCCCCCCGACGGAGAGCCGCGGAAACAGTTTCCTGAACCGGATCAGGTACAGGGTAATATTGCTGCCTGCGATCACAAAAGTGACAGCCGTCACGATCATGACCAACCCTATGCTCTCACGGAGGGTCAGCATCTCCCCGAATACGGTCACCCCAAAGAATATGGCCGTCACAGGTTCCAGTGCTCCCAGAATGGCCGTGGGTGTGGAACCGATATACTGGATGGCACTGGTCGTACACAGGAACGACACGGCAGTCGGGAAAACGGCCAGGGCCAGTAAATTTCCCCACAAATACCATTGGTCCGGCACGCATAAATTACCAGACATACCCAGACGGACGACAAACAGCGACAATCCGAACAACAGCACGTAGAAAGTTACCTGAAGAGTCGCCATATCTTTCAGTGCCGACTGGTTGATGCCGACGAGGTAGATGGCATACGAAAGCGCCGAAACCATGACCAGCATCGTCCCGACAAGGCTGAGCGCAGCCCCGTCCCCGCCTTTATACAGCAAACCGATCCCGCCCAACGCCAGCACAATGCACAAGAGGGTCTGCGGGGTCAATTTTTCCTTGAAAACAACCGCCATAATCAGTGCGACCATAATCGGATAAACGAACAGCAACGTCGATGCGATACCGGCCTCCATATAATTGTAACTCTGGAACAAGGTCAGGGAAGAGAGGGCCACCAACAGGCCCATCACAACCAGCGGCAGCACTTCCCTTCGCCGGAGGGTAAAGTGCCGTCCCCTCGCCCTGATCATAACGCCGAGAATGGGAATGGCGAACAAATACCTGAAAAAGAGCACGGAATCGGGATTCATCCCCGCTTTGTAAAGCGGCAGGGCAAACAAGGGATTCATCCCGTAGGTCGCAGCTGCGACAGCTCCCAGAATATAGCCTTTGGCTTTCATGTTCATGACCCGGAATTTTCCCGCAAAGATAGCATCTTAAGGCCCGAATCGCTCCGGCATTCACACGAAAAGGGGGGGCGCCCGATATGCGTACGACGAGGATGCATACAGCAAAACCAATCCGCCCCTGTCCGGCCGGACGACATCCGGAATGCCGGGAACGAAACGCCCGTGCCTTTATCCCCGCGATTATTTGGCCGCCACCTGCAATCGGGTACATTTCTTGCATTATCCTTACATAAAACAACCCGTTAAATCCCAACACCATGAGCAAATCTGTTTCCCGACTCACTAACCTGCTCCTGTCGAGCAACGGTTCGGACATCGCATTGTTGTTGCTGCGTATCTTCGTGGGCATTATGATGCTGACGCACGGCGTAGCCAAAATAGAAAATTTCAGCGCGCTGAAAGCGAATTTTCCCGATCCGGTCGGGTTGGGCGCGGGCTTTTCACTATTGCTGATCACCTGCGCCGAAGTGGGCTGTTCCCTGCTGGTGATCGTAGGCCTGGTTACCCGGCTGGCGGTTATCCCGCTGATTGTCGGGATGTGCGTGGCCGCCTTCCTCACCTTTCCCGGCTTCACGATGGCTGCCTCGGAACTCGCGCTGCTGTACCTGAGTATCTACATCACGCTGCTGATCGCCGGACCGGGCGAATATTCGCTCGACGAATTGCTTCGCATGACGTTACGCCGCAAAAACAGTAATTAAAATCTTTTATTATATTTGCGGGGTAACCTTATCGTGTAAAAGCAAACATCTATGTGTGGAATCGTCGGGATGTTTGACATCTCTTCCGACGCGGAGAGTTTCAGACCCCAGGTACTGAAAATGGCCCGGAAAATCCGCCACCGGGGCCCCGACTGGTCGGGCATTTATTGCGGAACAAACACAATCCTCGCCCACGAACGACTCTCGATCGTAGATCCCGAATCGGGAGGACAACCCCTCAAAAGCAAAGACGGAAAACTGATTCTGGCCGTCAACGGAGAGATTTACAACCACCGGCAATTGCGCGAGCAGCTTGCAGGCGAGTATGAATTCCTGACCGGCTCGGACTGCGAGGTAATCCTTGCATTGTACCGCAAAAAGGGGATCAATTTTCTGGAAGAGCTGAACGGTATCTTCGCATTCGCACTGTATGACAGCGAAAAGGATCTTTATCTGGTGGCCCGTGACCACATGGGGATCATCCCGCTCTACATGGGCTGGGACGAACGGAACCATTTTTACGTCGCTTCGGAACTCAAAGCGCTCGAAGGGATATGCAAAGTGATCGATCCGTTCCTGCCGGGGCACTATCTCTGCAGTACGGACAAGAAAATGACCCGATGGTATACGCGCGACTGGATGCAGTACGATGCAGTGAAAAACAACGGCGCCGACATCGAACAGCTACGCGAGGGGCTGGAAGAGGCCGTACGCCGCCAATTGATGTCGGACGTTCCGTACGGAGTGCTCCTTTCGGGCGGACTCGATTCGTCGGTCATTTCGGCCATAGCGAAGAAATTCGCCGCCAAGCGTATCGAAACGGACGGACGCAGCGATGCGTGGTGGCCGCAGCTACACTCGTTCGCCGTAGGGCTCAAAGATGCACCCGACCTGGCCGCAGCTCGTAAAGTAGCCGACCACATCGGCACCGTGCACCACGAAATCCACTACACGATCCAGGAGGGCCTGGATGCGCTGCGGGATGTCATCTATTACCTCGAGACCTACGATGTGACCACCGTGCGGGCTTCTACGCCGATGTACCTGCTCTCCCGCGTAATCAAGTCGATGGGTATCAAAATGGTACTTTCCGGCGAAGGAGCCGACGAGCTTTTCGGCGGTTACCTCTATTTCCACAAAGCGCCCGATGCACGCGCCTTCCACGAAGAGACCGTGCGCAAATTGGGCAAACTGCACCTGTACGACTGCCTACGGGCGAACAAGGCACTGGCGGCCTGGGGCGTGGAAGGGCGCGTACCGTTCCTCGACAAAGAGTTCATGGATATCGCCATGCGTATCAATCCCGAAGCGAAAATGGCCAAGGACGGCCGCATGGAAAAATGGATCGTCCGCAAAGCGTTCGAGGACCTGTTGCCCGAAAGCGTGGTATGGCGCCAGAAGGAGCAGTTCTCCGACGGAGTGGGCTACGGTTGGATCGACTCGCTGAAAAAAGTCACCTCGGAGGCTGTCTCGGACGAACAGATGAGCCATGCCGCCGAGCGCTTCCCGATCAACCCGCCGATGAACAAGGAAGAGTATTATTACCGTTCGATCTACGAGGAGCACTTCCCCTCGCAATCGGCCGCCCGCTGCGTGCCGTCGGTGCCTTCCGTCGCCTGCAGCACCGCCGAGGCACTGGCCTGGGACGCTTCGTTCCGGAACCTGAACGATCCCTCGGGCCGGGCGGTTAAACATGTACATAACCAAAGTTTGTAAAACAACCGGCAATGAGAACAACAGGATTTCTGCTCGGCATGCTCTTATGCGGCACCACTTTGTTCGGGCAGCAGAAAGATTGGGCGGGTTTCGATCGTTACCGCGAAGCGAACCGCACCGCGAAGCAAGGCGCTGAAGCCGTCTTCATGGGCAATTCGATCACCGAAGGATGGGCGAGGATGCGCCCCGTTTTTTTCGCGGACAACGGCTACATCGGCCGGGGCATCAGCGGCCAGACCTCGGCGGAAATGCTCGCGCGCTTTCGTCCGGACGTCATCGAACTGGCCCCGAAAACGGTCGTGATTCTGGCCGGAACGAACGATATCGCACAGAACAACGGCCCGATCGAACTCGAAAACGTGATGGACAATATCGCCTCGATGTGTGAACTGGCCCGGTTGCACAACATCCGGGTACTCCTCTGTTCGGTACTCCCCGCCGCCGCATTCCCGTGGCGCGAAGGAATCGAACCTGCCGATTCGATCATCCGGCTCAATGCGATGATCGAAGCTTATGCCCGCGAAAACGGCATCGAATACGTCGATTACCACTCCCGGATGAAGGACGGCCGAAACGGATTGCCGCCCGAATACTCGAAAGACGGCGTCCACCCCAATCCGGAAGGATACCGGGTCATGGAAGGAATTATCGCTTCGTACCTCAGATGATTATCCCTAAAAAGCCGCTGCAAAACAGCGGCTTTTTTAATATTTTTAGGTATCTTTGGTTAAACCCGGCAAGGAGCGGCAACGACGGATCCGCCCGGCCGGGGAAATCGGCTTTATTCTTAATTCCTACTGTTATGAAACCCGCACGCTTGTTCGGAATGCTCCTGGCAGGAGTATTCGCCGCATTCACCTTTTCCCCTGCTTCAGCCCTGGAACTGACCGGCACACGCCGCATCTGGGACCAAGCTCCGCACTCGGCGTTCACCGGACTGATCGACTACGAGGGCAAACTCTACTGCTGTTTCCGCGAAGCGAAAAGCCATGTCCCGCAACTCACGGGCGAAGATGGCAAGATCCGCATCCTGGTCTCCGACACCGGAGAAGCATGGGAACCGTTCGCACTGGTCGAATCGCAGGGCACCGACCTGCGCGACCCGCAACTGAGCAGGACGCCCGACGGGCGGCTGATGCTGCTGATGGGCGGCAGCCGCTACGAGAACGGACAATTCCTCCGGGGAATTTCGCATGTATCGTTCCTCAATTCGAGGAGCAGAACTTTTTCCGCCCCGATACCGATCGAGGTGGACAAAACGCTCTTCCCGAATAAAATCTGGCTTTGGAAAATCACCTGGCACGGCCCGGAAGGTTACGCGACGATCTACGAAAACGACCGTCTGTCATTGGTAAAAACGTCGGACGGATTGCATTACGATCTCGTTACCAGGCTGCGCTGCGACAGCATGCCGAACGAAACGGCGCTGCTGTTCGGCCCCAACGACGAACTCTACCTGCTCGTCCGGCGAGAAATAGGCGGTGCCACGGGCGTGTGGGGAGAAAGCCGTCCTCCATATACGGAATGGGAATGGAACGACCTGGGCATCCGCCTCGGCGGCCCTAACCTGTGCGCACTGCCCGACGGAAGCATCCTGATCGGCTCACGGGAGGTGCAAAAGGAACCCCATTGCGGCCTGTACGGGCTGGATGGATCGAAACGCGCCGAACTGCTCCTGCGGCTGCCCAGCGGCGGCGACTGCAGTTATCCGGGTTTTGTTGTCCGCGGTAACACGCTTTGGATCTCTTACTACTCGTCGCACGAAGGACACGCTGCGATCTACCTCGCTACAGTGCGGCTGGACCGGTAACTGCCGGTATACTTTTCCAAAACAAAATAAGGCAAAACCGAACTTCCCGGCCCCGCACCCGAGAGAGACGCCAAAAAGACACCTGGGAAATACCCGAAACAACATACCCGAGACACAACATCAAACTGTACACACAGCACCATAGAATATCAGGAAACACCCGGAAGGGACTTCCGGAAGAATCTATACGTCTGCGGGACGGATTATCGCCCGGTTTTTGCGGCCGTCTACAAAGATGTAAAGCGGCTCCGGAAAACGCACATGGCGGACATACGCACTTTCGTACAGGGCGGGCTGCGTATCGAGCTGTGCGATATCGAAGCGGCCGTCCCCCTGGAACGGATTGATCGTCAGGTAGCCGACCCCGAACGAGGTGAGATTCTGGAAAAAGTGCGTGCCTTGGCTCGGTTCGACACGGAAATTATCCAGCCCGCACTCGACGATCACTTTCGCCTCTGAAATATGCGGCCACTTGACCGGTACGCCGAGCCACGGATCGCTCGATCCCCAACGGCCCGGACCGACCAGCACATAGGAGCGTTTCTGGTCGCGCAATTCCGTATTGAGCCGGTTCACCTCGTCGGCCATTTGTTGCGTATGGGCGGTATCGAACCTGTCGGGGCGGATGTAGACCACGTCGGTAACCCCTTCGATCGCACCTAGCCCCAGCGCGCTCTCGGCATAGATGAGCGCACCGGAGGTATCCACCTGATCCCAGTCGAGCGAACGGTTCGACGGACTGTCCACGATCGGACGGATCTGGAGCATATCGAACACCTTGTCCTCCCCGTACGGCACATCCATATTGACGGCAAATTCGATCTCGACCGGACAGCGCAACTCCCGTTCGCCGAGGGCGAGCATATCGCTCAGAATCCCGGCCAGCGGCATCGTATCGTATTTCAGGATTTGCGAAAAAGTGACGATCTTGCGCCCCTCTTCGAAATTGCTGTCCGAAATACGCTGGTTTTGCATGTCCCAGGTCGAAGCCACATAGCGCATGTTGCGGAAATGTTTGGCTTTGTTGATTTCGAAACGCTGCAGGTTCACCGCATCGTCGAGCGACGTCTTGAACTCCTCGGGACGCAGGTTCAACGCATACATCTCGCGCTGGGTATCCCGCAACGCCAGTTCGGTCGTCGAAAGCTGCAGCACATTGCGCGGGTAACGCGGTGAAAAACGCAGTGTTAATCCGCCTTCGACCACCAGTTTGCCCAATCCGAAAGCCAGATTCACGATCCCGTCCTGCGGCTGCTCGTCGCCGATCGGGTAAAAATTCAGCGAGCGCGCCACGCCGGAGATGGTCGGGAAGAAATAACCGCTGTCCTCGGTACCGCAGACATCCTGGATCACCACAGCCATTTTTTCCTCGCTCAGCAGGTTCGAACTGGCCTGGATATAGGCCCGGCTCGCCGCGAAATAGACCGACGCATAGACGCTCTTGACCGCTTTGCCCAACAGGCGCAACATCTGGTCTTCATTGTCCGTCTTGGGAATCATATAGGTCGAGTAGATACCGGCGAAGGGCTGGTAATGCGAATCCTCCAGTTTCGAGCTCGACCGAATCGCCAACGGCCCGGAAACGGTGCGGATGTAAGCCCGCAGATCGTTCACGAGCGTTTCCGGCAACCGCGAGCTGACGAATTCCGAGAGAATCTCCTCATCGCCCACGTCGGCATTGATCACATACATCAGCCCGTTGTCCCGGACGAACTGGTCGAAATAGTCGGTGGCCACGACCACCGTGCGGGGCAGCATCACTTTGACTCCCTCGTATTTATCGTAGAGGTCGTAACGCTGCAGCATATTGTTGATGAAGGCCAATCCTCGGGCCTTTCCCCCCAGCGACCCCTCACCGATACGGGCAAACCAGATGTAGCGGTTATAGGTCTGCGCGTCGAAATGCGCGACCACGCCGTGCCCCTGTACGATGCGGTATTCGGTAATCGCTTTGGCAATGAACTCGCGGAGCCCGTCCACCGTCGGAAAATGGCTCTCGGAAACGGATTTGAACATACCCGCCAGCCGGAACAATCCCCGTGAATACATCCACTTCGACAGTCGGTTCCGGGAGGTGTAATAGAGCAACACCTCTTCGGGAATCTCCTGCACGAGCCGCTGCATATCACGCAGGTCGCGCGCACGGCCGATCACCTCGCCGCTGCCGGGATCGCGGAATACGAAATCGCCGAAGGCGAACTCCTCGCTGATGTAGTCGCTCAGCTCGATCAACAGCGTTTTCGAATACTTGACGACAAATCCCACACCCAGTTCCTCAGCCGTCTTGCGCATGCTCTCCTGGGAGGATTGCAACAGGAAAGGCATGTGCGGATCGTCGCTCTTGATCAGCCGGCACAGGTCGATCCCCGCATCGAGTTTCTCGCTGTCCGCAGGATCGTTCTTGTGCAGCACGAACCCCACATCGGAGATTACGCCCAGCAGGTTACGCTTGTAACGCTCGTAAAGCATCACCGCCTCTTCGTAATTGGTCGCCAGCAGGATTTTGGGACGCCCGCGCTTGCGCAGCATCTGTTGCTGCTCGTTGAGCGCCTCTTTGAGAAACTCAGCGCTCTGCTGCAGCACCAGCTTATAAATTGCGGGCAGGTAGGTCGAGTAATAACGGATCGAATCTTCGACCAGCAGGATCGACTGCACGCCCACCCCAAGAATATCGTCGTCGGCGTTCATCCGGTCCTCGATCAGCTTGACGATCGCCAGGATCAGGTCGGCGTTGCCGTGCCAGCTGAAGATATAGTCGATCGCAGAACGGTCTTCACCCTCTATGCGGCGGTAAATATCCTTCGAGAAGTTGGTCAGCAGCACGAAAGGAATTTCGGGATGCAGCGCCTTGAGTTGTTTAGAGAAGTGGAATACGTCGAGATCCCCAACGTTGAACATACTGATAACCAGGTCAAAATCATTTTCACCCTGCAACAACTCCAGCGCCTCGGTCGAACTGCTCACCCGCGTGAACGACGGCGGGTTGCTCAGGTTCAGCTCCATATACTCGTGGTTGAGCTGCACCTCCAGGCGCCCGTCCTCTTCGAGGGTATAGGCATCATAGCTGCTGCAGATCAGCAAAATCCTGCGGATGCGCCGGCGCATCAGGTTACGGTAGTCGGTTTTGGCGAGCCTGCGCGCGCCGGATGGGATCGTTTTTTGTGCCATGTCGGATAAGGCTTTCCTACAAAACTACACAAAATCCGGTACTTCCGTCCTCCGGAGCCGCCGATTTTTCACATTAGCGGAACACCAGCCGGAACCGCGTCTCCCGGGGCGTCGAATGCTGCAACTTGAGGCTGCCGCGGTGCAGGCGCATGATCTGCCGCGAAACGCTCAGGCCGATGCCCGATCCATGCTCCTTCGTGGTAAAGAAGGGTACGAAAATATGGTGGGACACCTCTTCCGAAATCGGTTCGCCGTTGTTGGCCACATCGACGATCACATGCTCCTCGTCGTTGCAGAAAGCCGAAAGCGCGATCACACCTCCTTCGCGGGTACCGATCGCACCGGCGGCATTTTTCAACAGGTTCAGGATCACCTGCGTAATTTGGTTGCCATCGGCATAGAGGATCAAATCTTCGGGCTCGACGCGGATATCGACACGAATGTGCTGCTCTTCGATCTGGCGACTGACCAGCATCACGATCCGCTCGAGGAATTTGCGCACGTCGAGCAGTTCCATCTCCGGCGCGGGAATCCGGGTAAAGCTACGGTAAGACTCGACGAATGAAATCAGGCTTTTGCTGGTCGCATGAATCGCTTCGAGACCGCGATAGGTGTCGTCATCGCGGTTGCCGTGCAGCCTGAGGAGCGTATCGCTGAGCGACATCACCGGCGTAACGGCGTTCATAATCTCGTGGGTCAGCACGCGCGTCAGTCGTATCCACGACTCCAACTCCTTATCGTCCAGCTCACGGTCGATGTCGTTCACGGCAATGATACGCAGCCTCGTGCCCCGGATCGTCACCTCAGAAGCCTGCAACGCCAAATTGACCTCTCCCCGCTCGTGATGCAGCGTCACACGCGTTCCTTCGCCAACTTCGAGCGCCCGGAACTTTTCGGTCAGCCCCTCCTCAACCCGGTCGAGCTGGCTCAGGTGCGTAAAAACCGACAACCCCAGCAAACGCAACGCCTCGGAATTGGTCTGCATGACGCTGCCCCGTTCGTTCACGACCACAATGCCGGTAATGATCCGTTCGAGGATCAGCTCATAATATTTCTCGCGCTCGATCGCCTCGTTCTTGGCCTTGACCAGCAACTCCTTGATCCGGTTGAGCGACCGGTTGAACAGGTCGTCCGAAAGCGAACTGCCGTAACGGGTGAACTGAAAGGCATAGTCGTTGTTTTCGATCGCATTGAACATAAACGTGATCTTGCGCGTATTGGACCGGTAGAGCCGGAAAACACCGCCTAACAACAAACAGGCGACGGCTGCCGTCAGGATTCCGTAAAACCAGAGATCGTGGATAATCAGCAGGGTTGCCCCCACCGTCGCCGCAATCAGCAACAGCAGCACCAACGCCAGCTTCGAGGCCACTCCCCTGAACATCCCTAAAGATTGTATTTTTTGATTTTGTTATAAAGTGTCTGCCGTGTAATCCCGAGTTGTACGGCCACCTGCGACAGATTGCCCTTGTGCTGGTCCATCGCCCGGCGGATCAGCGAGGATTCCATCTCCTCGAGCGTCGTGACGCCGCCCGGCATAACCGTTTCGTCGCGCTGCGCCAATACGAAATCGGCAGCTTGCAACCGCTCCCCTTCGCACAGAATCACCGCTTTCTCCACTGCATGCTGCAATTCGCGGATATTTCCGTACCAGGGATAGGCGCCCAGCTTCTCGGCCGCAGTCCTGTCGATCGCGGTAATGTTCTTGCCGTACCGCGCGGCATATTGTGACAGGAAACGTTCAGCCAGCGGCAGGATGTCCTCCGGGCGGTCGCGCAGCGGCGGCAGCGTCACATGGATCGTATTGATCCTGTAAAAAAGGTCTTCACGGAAAGAGCCGGACGCGACCATTTCCGGCAGGTTACGGTTCGTCGCGCAAATCAGCCGGATATCGACCGGCACCGGCGTATTGCTGCCCACGCGCGTCACGGTACGGCTCTGGATGACCGACAACAATTTGGACTGCAAATGGTACGGCAGGTTGCCGATCTCGTCGAGAAAGAGCGTCCCGCCCGAGGCCACTTCGAATTTGCCGGCCCGGTCGCTGCGGGCATCCGTAAAAGCCCCCTTGACATGGCCGAACAACTCGCTCTCGAAAAGCGTCTCGATCAGGGCCCCCATATCGACGCTCACCAGCGACTCGTCCCGCCGCGCGGAAAGCGCATGGATCTCCCGCGCCAGCATATCCTTGCCCGTGCCGTTTTCCCCCGCAATCAGGATCGTGGCATCGGTAGGCGCCACCTTTTCAATCATCTGCCTGAGGGTCCGCATAGCCTCGGAATCACCCCAGAACATCGACGCCTCGCTGCGGAATTCACGCTTAATCTCGCGCAACTGCTTAACTTCCTGCTTCGAAATGCTCAGGTTATAGGCCGCCTGCAACGTGGCGATCAGTTTCGAATTATCCCAGGGCTTCACAACGAAATCGACCGCCCCCTTTTTGATCGCCTTGACGGCCAGATCGATGTCGGCATAGGCTGTAAAAAGCACCACCTGCGAGGCAGGAGACTCTTTCTTCACTTCGGAAAGCCAGTAAAGCCCTTCGTTGCCGTTGTTGATACCGGCCGAAAAGTTCATATCGAGCAGCACCACGTCGAATTTTTCCGAACGGAGCGTCGAAACCAGCGCGGTCGGCGCCGGAAGCGTCACCACCCTGTTGAAATAATTGCCCAGCAAGAGTTTCAACGCCGTGAGGATGCTTTTGTTGTCATCCACGATCAATATACTGCCCGCCTTACCCGTCATTTCATTGTCTCCTTAAAACTACCGGTCCTGTCGCGCCGACATTCCGGCGAATATCAAATCAAATATACCTAAAAAATCATCTGCGAAAACAAGCGCACAACCTTTATCCTCCATTTACAAAACGCAGGTTCGTCTAAAAATTATACAAGAGTGTCAAATTTATTGACACTCACCCGCACCAACCAAACAACTAATATCCTATACAACAAATACTTAATCCACAAGGCACACTTTTGGCACAAAAGAGAACCAAACACATCAGAAATTACACTAAAAATGTCACGAACCCGAATCATTCCCCTGATCACTCTGGTCACGGCAATCGGCACCCTTCCGGCCCGTGCGGCAGATGAGGGCAAAGCCTGGACGCTGCACGACTGTATGGCCTATGCGGTCGAACATTCGCCGCGCAGCAAGATACAGGAGCTGACAAATGCCAATACCGACCGCGATCACCTCGCAGCGATCATGAATTTTCTGCCTTACATCAGCGGTTCGGTAGGGGCCAATGCCAACTTCGGCCGATCGCTCGACCCCGAGACCAACACCTACACCGCTCAGAACAACTTCAATAACTCTTACAGCGTCTCCGGTTCGCTGCCATTGTTCAACGGTTTCAAAGTAGTCAACAACCTTCGCATCGCAAAAATAGCCCGGCTGCAGGGTGCCGAAAACATGCAGCTGATCAATGATGAAATCGCGCTCGAAACGATGCAGGCCTATGCCGACGTACATTATTACCGCGGGATGGTCAACCTGGCGGGGGAACAGCTCGCGGAGAGCAAAAACACGCTGTACCAGGCCAAAGTACAGGAGGAGTTGGGACTGAAAGGCAACGCCGACGTACTGGAAATCGAAGCTAAAGTGGCCAGCGAGGATTTCAATCTCACCCGGCAGCAAAACCTTTACGCCGATGCAATGCTGAAACTCAAGGAAGCGATGTTCTACCCGATCGGCGACACGCTTCCGCTCGATACCACACAGCACTGGGCAATGGCGCCTCTCGCACCGCACGTTCCTGCCGACAGCATCTACCGGACGGCCACCGATTTTCTGCCGAAAGCGCGGATCGCACAGCTCGACTTCCAAACCGCAATGCTCAACTTCCGGACAGCCAAATGGCAATTGCTGCCTTCTTTGTCACTCAGCGGCGGTGTCTCTACCAGTTACAGCCAGACAATCGGAGGAAACGCCGTAGAGCACGCTCCTTTCCGCCAACAATTCAAAGACCGGGTGGGTAAATATGTCAGTGTCGGACTTAATATTCCTATTTTTAAGAACTACTCGCAACAGATCACCATCGCCAAACAACGCAACCTGATAAAAATAAGCGATCAGGAACAAAAACAAACTCTGCACGAGATCGAAAGCGAAATCCAACGCGCCGTACAGGATATGGAAGGAACCGCCAAAGAATACATACAATGCACCAAACAAGTAATCGCCCAGGAGATGGCATACAAAGCCATGCGCAGGAAATACGAAGAGGGGCTCGCCAGCGTCATCGACCTGCAAACCTCTTCGAACCAGTTACTCGTGGCAAAAGCCGCGAAACTCAACGCACTGCTGCAATACCTGATCAAAAAACGTGTGGTCGATTACTACAAGGGTACTCCCTACCTCGAACAGGACTATTAACACAACCTGTACGGAATTAAAACAGAACCTGCGACAAACGGATACACCGCCCGAAACACGATAAAAACAAGAATCATTCAGACATACGGATATGGACAGAGTCATCGAAAACAAACGTTGGATCAAAAAGAAATACATCCCTTACCTGGCCGGCGGAGCGCTGGCGCTGATACTGGTTATCTGGCTGATTTTCGGCAACCACCTTTCGACGCTAAAAGTCGACAAAAGGCTGCTGACAATCGAACCCGCACAGCAAGGACAGTTCAACGACTACGTACGCGTGAACGGACAAGTACAGCCGGTCACGACCATTCAACTCAGTCCGCTCGAGAGCGGCATGGTGGAAGAAAAGCTCGTCGAAGAGGGAGCTATGGTACATAAGGGCCAGGTGATCGTCCGGCTGAGCAACTCTTCGCTCAGCATCGCGATCCTGCAAAGCGAGGCCGACCTGGCCGAAAAAGACAACTTCCTGCGCAATACGATGGTGTCGATGGAACAGCAGAAGCTCGACCTGCAGAAAGAACGCCTGAGCCTGAACATCGACGTGCAACGCAAAGAGCGCAAATACCGCCAGAACGAACGGCTTTACAAGGAAAAACTGATCGCACGCGAAGACTACCTTCAGGCCAAAGAAGATTACGAGCTGGCGCTCGAAACGCGCCATGTGGTACAGGAGCGCCAAAAGCAGGACTCGATCTACCGCACCACCCAGATCGAAAGCCTCGAAGAGAACCTGCAGAGCATGCGGCAAAATATGATGCTGATCCGTCAACGGATGGACAATCTCAACGTTAAATCGCCGATCGACGGCCAACTCGGGACACTCGACGCAGAGCTGGGTCAATCAGTTTCCAATACGGTCAAGATCGGTCAGATCAACGACCTGTCGGACTACAAGATCGAAGCGCTGATCGACGAGCACTATATCGACCGCGTGCGCAGCGGACTGCCCGCATCGTTCGAACGGCAGGATGCCCGGTACGACCTGGTCGTCAGCAAGGTGTACCCCGATGTCAAGGAAGGTCAGTTCAAAACCGACTTCACCTTTACTTCGAAACGTCCCGACAACATCCGCACCGGCCAGACCTACTACATTAACCTCGAGCTCGGTCAACCTTCCGACGCAATTCTGATCCCGCGCGGCGCGTTCTATCAGAAGACGGGCGGCAACTGGATTTATGTGGTAACCGAAGACGGCAGCCGGGCATACCGCCGCACGATCCGTATCGGGCGTCAAAATCCGCAATATTACGAAGTGGTCGAAGGACTTCAGGCTGGCGAGAAAGTGATCGTATCGGGCTACGACACTTTCGGCGACAACGAAATGCTGGTGCTGAAATAGCACACAGAGAGGCTCTCGTTGCCGGAGCGACAGATCGTCTCCGGCAACGGGAGTATATCTTCGGAGCACAAGACAAGACACACCCCACCAGAATCAAACACGACACTACTACAACTACCGCTACAAAACACTACTACTCACCTTACATTTAACACCAATCCGATGAAAAACCTGTTTTTTGCGCTCCGGTATTCGCTCAAATCATTGCGCGGCAACATCTCCCGGGTCGTTTCGATCACGCTGGGGCTGGCATTAGGGCTGCTCGCTTTCTCATTCATCGTATTCGACCTGTCGTACAATTCTTTCCTGCCGGATAAAGAGCGCGTCTATCAATTTTGGGTACACTACGATGCTGACGGACTAAAAGGCAATTTCGACACAACATTCGGAACGATCGCACCGGCCCTGAAGGGAGACTTCCCGCAGGTAGAAACCGCCACCAGGTTTCGGCGCGAAGGCACCGTGCCGTTCGAATCGGACAAACGCGACTTCGAAGCCAACCTGGTCGTTGCCGATACATCGTTTTTCGATGTGCTCGACCTCGGGGTCATAAGCGGTGACCCCCACCGGGCACTTGCCGGCAAGGACAAAGTGATGATCTCGGAGAGTTTCGCCCGTCGGCTGTTCGGGCGGGAGGACCCGGTCGGCAAAGAGCTAAGATATCAAAACAAACGACCCGTAACGGTCAGCGGAGTTTTCAAGGATATACCCCACAACAGTACTTTGTGGCCATTGGAAGCGATCCTATCGGAAAACGACTCTGAGATCAGCTGGAATAACGGCGATGGTTTCGATACTTACATCAAAATGCAACCCGGGACCGATCCCCGCACAATTGAACCGGAACTGAACGCTTTTTTCATCCGGCACGGAGCGCCCGATTTCATGGTCGATGCCATCCAGCAAGGTCTTCCGCGTTTCTTTTTCGTTCCCGTCACCTCCACCAACCTCGTCGACGGCAATACGGTACGCATGGCACTGATAATAGGCATTCTCGCGCTACTGATTATTTTCGTTTCGTCGATGAACTATGTGCTGATCTCCGTATCGATGCTGGTACGCCGCAGCAAGACGATCGGGACGCTTAAATGCAACGGGGCCGGAAAAAGCGACATCCTGGCCATTTCGCTTTACGAGACAGCCCTGCTGGTCAGTGCGGCGCTGGTGCTGGCGACCGTCCTGATCTACGCAATGCGCGCCCAGGTAGAAACGCTCACCGGCATCCCGGTTTCAGTGCTGTTCGCCCCGGCACGCATCTGGGCCCCGCTGTCGGTCATCCTGCTGGTATTCCTGCTCTCGAGCCTGATCCCCGCACTGTTGTTCGCTTCGGTATCGGTACAGGCCGCGTTCCGCAACGGTTCGGGCAACCGGCGGCGGTGGAAGCAATTGCTGCTGGCCATAGAACTGATCTGCGTCAGTTTCGTCACGGTATTCGTACTGATCACCGGACTGCAATTCCGGCACATGGTTTCGCTCGACATGGGCTACCAACACGACCGGCTTATCTACACGAAACTTAAAACGGACAGCCGTACCGCAAACCTATACCGCGAAGCGCTGCGGTCACTGCCCGAAGTGGAATGGATCGGGATGAGCCTTAACGTGCCTCTTAACAAATTTTACAACGGCACTCTCTGTACCGAGGGTGCAACGAACAATACGCTGTTCTCGTCCCGTACGGATATGGTCGACACAGGATACCTGGCCACGATGGGTATCGAGTTGGTCGCAGGCCGTAATTTCACCGACGGCACGCCCTACGATCAGGTGATCGTCAATGAACTGTATGCTAAACTACAAGGGTGGACAGACGATCCCGTAGGAAAAATTACTTATAACTTCGGTTCGCCGATGACGGTGATCGGCGTAATCCGCGATTTCAAAATCAAAGCCGTCAATGCAGAAGTCCCTCCCATGCAGTTACACTTTCTCTCGTTGCAAGGCAACCAAAACTTCGACAACCTCGTGCTCTCGATCCGACTGCGGGAGATGGACAGCCGATCGATCCGGGCCGTCGAAGCCAAACTCAAACAAGTTACGCCGCAAGTCCGGTTCAAATTCCAGATTTTCGACGAGCAACTGACCGTGGAACGCCATTACGAACGGGCCTTTCGCAACACGGTAACGACCGTCTCGCTGGCGACGCTGATTATCGCGCTGATGGGGCTGATCGGCTACGTCAACGACGAAATCCGGCGACGCACCAAAGAGATCGCCATCCGCAAAGTCAACGGCGCCACCGCCCGCGATATCCAGCGACTGATCCTGCACGACCTGTCGGTGATCACGCTGCCGGCCATCCTCCTGGGCATAACCTCCGCCTACCTCTTCAGCCGCGAGTGGCTGATGCGGTTCAACGACCGGATTACGCTCCACTGGTGGATTTTCGCCGTAAGCGCGCTGTTCGTCGCAGTAATCGTCGCCTGCGTGGCGCTCTGGCAAACCCACCGATCCGCCCACGGCGATCCGATCAAAATGATCCGCACCGAATAAGAGCACCAACGATAACGACCCAAACGAACCGTTCACCGAATTTCAATCTTTTTACCGCATGAGAAATATAACCCTGGCCCGACGGAACCTTTTTAAAAGAGGACAAAACAACGGAATCAAAATTCTGTCGCTGGGCGTCGGTCTGGCGGTAGGATTGGTGCTGACCGCCAAAATCTACTTTGAACAGACCTACGACACTTTCTATCCCGATGCCGACCGAATCTGCAAAATTCAAGAGAATTTCTCGGTAAACGGCGAGAAACTGGAGGGAGGAACCGTGCCGGGAGGCATAGCTCCGGGGTTGAAGAACGACATTCCGGAAATCGAAGCGGCAACCCGGTTTACTCCTCTGGAAGAAGACAACACTCGCTTCGTCATTTTTACTGCCGACAGGCAACGCCACACCGGGAAAGTAATTCTGGCAGATTCATGCCTGTTCGACGTTCTGCCGCGCCCGATGGTAAGCGGCAATGCAAAGGAAGTGCTGAGCCGTCCGCAATACGTACTGGTTTCCGAATCGCTGGCCCGCAGCCTGAACAAAGGCGGCGACCCGGTGGGCATGACCCTCCGGCTGGACAATTATCCGAACGTGGAACTGACCGTAAGCGGGGTATTCAAAGACATTCCCGAAAACAGCCAGATTTCCTACGACGTCATCATTTCGCTGAGTTCGATCGCAAAATTTATCTGGGACGGTACAGACAACTGGTATGCTAATGACCGCTACCATGCTTACGTGAAACTACGCCCGGGCGTGCGATACGAAACCATCGGTCCAGCAATCCGCCGGTGTGTCGAAAAACATCTCGATGAGGCAAAACTCAAAGAAAGAGGCACCGAACTGTGCTACTACCTTCTCCCGCTGACCGACATTCACAAGCAGTCCCCCGGTGTGCGCCACATGAGCGTCCTGCTCGGCATGCTGGCTTTTGCGCTGCTGTTTACCGCCATGATGAACTACATCCTGATCATCGTCTCATCGATGATGGGACGCAGCCGGGAGATCGCCATCCAGAAATGTTACGGGGCACAAGGCAAAAACATCACGGGACTGATCCTGACCGAAACATTGTTGCACATAGGACTCGCGCTGCTGCTGGCCATTTTATTGCTGACACTGTTCAGAGGCACGACGGAAGAGCTGCTCTCCGCTTCGCTGTCGTCCCTTTTCACGGGAACCAGCCTCGCGATCCTGCTGGCGGTTTGCCTGTCAGTATTCGTTGTAACCGGCCTGATTCCCTCGGGCCTTTTTTCCCGGATTCCGGTATCGACCGCTTTCCGCCGCTCCCCGCAATCCCGGAAAATATGGAAACGGATATTGCTTTTCATTCAATTCATGGCCACCACTTTCCTGATTATCCTGCTGATCATCATCAGCAGGCAGTACGACCGGATGGTCAACGACCGCCCGGGATACAACTACGAACAGGTGGTCTATTGCACCACCGACGGAGCGAAAACATCCGACAGGATAAAAGCGCTGGAGGAACTGCGCAGGCTGCCGGAAGTCGAAGAGGTAGGGTCTTGTTCCCTACTGCCTGTCCTGACCGGAAACAATGGAAATGGTGCCACACTGAACGGTCGCACCCTTTTCAATTTTGAAGATCTCGATATGGTGGACACGGGTTTCGTCCGGACGATGGGGATAAAAATCATCGACGGGAAAATGTTCGAGGCCGGAGCGCCCAAAACATTTTCTGCCATGGTGAGCCGTTCGTTTGCGGAAAAACTGGCCCTGACCGCCGGATGGCACGACGGAGTGGTCGGAAAAACGTTCGAAATAAACGGCTACACCCCTGCCACGGTCTATGGCGTCTACGAAGACATCCGCACCGGCAAAAACAGAATGGACGAACGTCCGACGATCATGTATCATACCAATTGGTCGAGCCGCTACATCGTCATCCGGCTGCAATCGCTCACCCCACAGGCCATCCGGCAGGTAAGCGACGTACTAAAGCGAATGCTGCCCGACAAGGATATCGTGGTCATACCCTATAAGGCCGAAATAGCTTACCTGTACAACGACTCCCGCCTGATGCGCAATACCGTGATGATCGGGGGAATCATCACGCTGCTGATCGCGCTGATCGGACTGATCGGCTATGTGCGTGACGAAACGAACCGCCGCAGCAAAGAGATAGCGATCCGCAAAGTGAACGGCGCCACGGCTGCGCAGGTTATCGCGCTCCTCTCGCGGGAGATCGGATATCTCGCCATTCCCGCCACGCTGCTCGGCGCCGGGTTCGCCTACCTGGCAGGGAAAAGCTGGCTCGAACAGTACCCGGAAAAAATCACGCTGTCACCGTGGATGTTCCTCGCAGGCATCCTTTTCACTATACTGACCATATTTGTCTGCGTCACACTGCAGTCCTGGCGTATCGCAACCGAAAACCCGGCCAATTCGATCAAAACAGAATAACAAACCCTAAACGACCGTAACATGATCGCACTGAAAAACTTCCTGCACACGCTGCGCCGTTACAAAGCGGCCACACTGCTGAACATTTTGGGGTTGGCAGTGGCCTTCGCAGCCTTCTACATCCTAATGGTACAGGTGCGCTTCGACCTGAATTTCGACCGAAGTTATCCCAAAGCGGAGTGCATTTACCAGATCGCATTACCTCAGTTCTATGAAGAGGGAAAGGGATACTCGTCTTTCATTCCCCGTCCGGACGGGGAAAAGGCGATCGCTGCATCGCCCCACATCCGGCAGGGCGGATGCAAGAACACCATGGGAATATCCGAAACCTCGCTGTACGATCCAGAACAAGGCTCGTCTGCGGGACTCAACAGGCATCCCGTTTATCAAATATCGCACGGCCTGCTCGAAGTGTTCGGGTTCCGATGCATAGAGGGGAGTTTCGCCCGCTTCGAAGAACCGAATACGGTGATCCTCTCCCAAAAGACAGCGCGGGCCCTCTACGGAGGAAAAAGCGCCGTCGGCCGCAGCCTGGTGTTCAACGACGACAGTCGGCATCCGCGGGAAGTGATCGCCGTCTACGAGGATTTCCCGGACAACTCTTCGGTACACAACGGAGCGATCACCGATATCGGAGAACATTTTCTCAACCGAACGTCCAACTGGATGTACAATTATTTGGTCAAACTCGATTCGCCCGACCACATGGAGGAGACGCGGCAGGCCATAATCGCCGGATTGAAAACACTCCGGCCGGATGTCAAAGCCGAGGTATTCGAAAAAGTCCGGCTGGTACAGTTGCACGAGCTCTATTTTTCCCCGGAATTCCAATCCATGTTCCGAGGAAACCGGGCGACGGTCTACTCGCTGCTGACCATCGCCATCCTGATCGTAGTCATCGCGATGATCAATTTCATCAACTTCTCGGTGGCACTGGTTCCGCTGCGCATCCGCAATATCAATACGCAGAAAGTACTGGGCCGCCCGACCCCGGCACTGCGGTGCGATACCGTGCTCGAAGCTGCCGGGACCGCGCTGATCAGTTTCCTGCTGGCTATCCCGCTCATCCAATGGTTCGCCGCTTCGCCGCTAGCCGGCATTACCCCAATCAATCTTTTCCCGGTACAAAATCTGCCCCTGCTGGCACTTACCGGAACGATGGCACTCAGCGCCGGAGTGATCGCAGGACTCTACCCGGCCTGGTACAGCACTTCGTTTCCGCCCGCTTTGGTACTCAAAGGGGCGTTCGGCCTGTCCCCCAAAGGGCGCCGCATCCGGACCGGACTGATTGCATTTCAGTACTTCATTTCGATCGTACTGATCATCGCGGCAATTTCCATCCAGGCCCAAAACAGGTTCCTGAAAAGCTACGACGTGGGGTTTTCCCGGGACAACATCCTAGTCGCTCCGATCTCCGCCGCCATTGCGGGACGATACCACTCCTTCGGAGACCGGCTGAAAAGCAATCCTGCCATCCGCGACGTAACGTTCACAGACCGCCCACCTGTCGGGAGCGACGGTTCTTCCTGGGGATCTTCGTACCGAGGGCGCCAGATCCAGTTCAATGCCGTCACGGTATCGCCTAATTTCATCGATTTCATGGGCCTGCACGTTGTCGAAGGACGGGCTTTCACCGAAGCGGACGAGCGCAAATCCGCCTGTTCGCTAATCTTCAACCAAACGGCCCAGCGACAGGACAGCCTGATAACCGGCTCCGAACTCCTCGGCATCGGAGCAATGCCGATTGTCGGTATCGTACAGGATTACAACTTCAAGCCGCTGCACGCAGGTATCGAACCGATGGCGCTGATCGTCGGCGGTACCGAATGGGGCAAAAGCCCCAACGCGAGCAAAATGCGTTATGCGCTGATCAAAACGTCGCTGGCCGATGTGGGCCAGGCGAGCGCTTTTGTCAAAAGGACGATCCGGGAGTTCGACCCGCTGGCACGGGCGGAGGTGAATTTCCTCGACGAATTCATCGGCAACCAGTACCAGAAAGAGACGAACCTCTCGCGTCAACTGATCCTGTTCAGCCTGCTGTCGATCCTGATCGCGCTGATCGGAGTGTTCGGACTGGTGCTTTTCGAAACCCAGTACCGCCGCCGCGAGATCGCCGTCCGCAAAGTATTCGGCGCTACCATCCCCGCAGTACTGGCCATGTTCAACAAAAGCATGATCCGCATCGTCCTGGTCTGTTTCCTGATCGCGGCCCCTACAGCCTGGTACATCGTACACCGCTGGCTCGAAGGGTTCGCTTACAAGTTCCGGATGGGTTTCTGGATTTTCCTGCTGGCGCTGGCCATCGTACTGCTGATTACCGTCCTGACCGTCACGCTGCAAAGCTATAAAGCTGCGACCGAAAACCCCGCTCAATCCATCAAAACAGACTAAATATAAAACAATCCGGGAATATTCCTATCTTCAAATACCATCGCAAGGACATGAAACTGATTATTCGCAACTTTTCGACACTGCTCAAACGTTTTCGCCTGGCCAGTATGCTCAACATCCTGGGTTTGGCAGTCGCTTTCGCCGCATTCACCGTTATCCTGATGCAGGTGAACTACGAACGGGGATTCGACAAATTCCACTCGAAGGCCGACCGCATTTACCGGCTCGAAGGACTCGACACCGACCATGAACGGGCTTACTTCGCAAGCACGCATTCCCGCCCCGTGATCGACGAATTCATCCGTTCCTCGCCACACATCCGAACCGGCACACTGGTTTCCGATTGGGGACAGCAATACATCACGGTAGAACGCAACGGGGCGAAAACAGGTTTCTTCGAATATTCACTGCCCTGCTTCCCCGAGATCGTGCAGATTTTCGACTTCAAAATGATCGAAGGGGATACTTCGGTACTGCGCAAACCCGCCTATGCACTTATATCCAGCAGTATGGCGGAACGGTTGTACGGTACGGAACCGGCCCTCGACAAACAATTCACCTACGCCGGAACGACCTTCACGGTCGGAGGTGTTTACCGGGACTTTCCCCGGAACAGCCAACTCAAAAATGGTTTTTATTACAATTTCGGACCAGGAGCTACGAACGATTGGGGCAACTGGAGTTACAAGGCCTATATCCTGCTGGACGATCCGGCCAACAAAGAGGCGGTCGTGGAGAACCACCGGCAAAATTATGTCCGCAAACAGGACAATCCCGACCACTACGCTACCGACTACCGCCTGAACCTGCTCTCGGATGTTTTCTACTCGAACGACGTGGACGGCATGAGCCCGGAAACGAACGGTGACCGGAGCCAGACTCGGCTGTTGCTGATCGTGGCCTTCCTGGTAATCGCCATCGCAGCGATCAATTTCGTCAATTTCGCCACGGCACTGACCCCGATGCGGATCAAGAGCATCAATACGCAAAAAGTGCTGGGCAGCCCCAACAGTCATCTGCGCTGGGGATTGATCCTCGAGGCGGTCGGGATCAGCCTGATCGCATACCTGATCGCCCTGATTATTGTTTACCTGCTCTCCGTCTCCTCGTTCGCTACGCTCATTACGGCCGATATGACCCTACAGGCCAATGGGCACCTGCTGTTACTGACGGCCGGCGTCGCGCTGGCGATCGGTTTCATTGCAGGCTCCTACCCGGCCTGGTACATCACTTCGTTCCCGCCCGCGCTGGTGCTGAAAGGCTCTTTCGGCCTCTCCCCCAAAGGGCGAAAACTTCGCACCGTTCTGATTTCGATCCAGTTCATCGTTTCGATCATCCTGATTATCTCGCTGCTGTTCGTCAAGTTACAGACCCGTTACATGAAAACCACACCGGCCGGATACGACCGCGACAACATAGCCGTCGTAGGGCTAAGCCCGGAAATAGCCAAAACACAAACCGAAGTACTGTCCAACCGGCTCAAAGAATATGCGGCTGTGGAGGATGTAACGTTCGCTCACCAACTATTGGGCGGCTCCGACGACTACATGGGCTGGGGAAGAGGGTATAAAGACGGAGACGTCCACTTTAACGCATTCCCCGTTTCGCCCGATTTTCTGAAATTCATGCGCATCCATATCGCCGAAGGCCGGGACTTCAGCGAATCCGACCTGCTCAAACCGGACTCGGAAGGCACGCTGGTCATCAACCGCACGATGCAGCAGGAATACGGCCTGGAACTCGGAGACATTATACGACGGAACATGGAAGTGGTCGGGATCATCGACGATATCAACTACACTTCGATGCGCAAACCGATCGAAGCGCAGGTATTCGTGCTCCAACCCGATATATTCAAATACAAAATGCCGCTCTACGTCTGTTATGTCCGGCTCCGGCCCGGGACCGACCTGCCGGTAGCCGTCGAACAGATCAAAAAAACGGTCGCGTCACTCGACCCAGCCTACCCGACCGACGTGCGGTTTTTCGACAACGTACTCGACACGCTCTACAAAAACGAACTGCGCCTCGACCGTCAGATCACGCTGTTCAGTCTGCTGGCCATCATCATCTCGATTATCGGAGTCTTCGGGCTGGTCATTTTCGACACGCAGTACCGACGGGGAGAAATCGGGGTGCGCAAAGTGTTCGGCGCGACGGTCGGCGAAATCCTCGCGATGTTCAACAAGACCTATGTACGCATCATTGCCGTCTGCTTCGTAATCGCCGCACCGATAGCCTATTATGAGGTATCACTCTGGCTCAAGAATTTCGCATCCCGTACCCCCGTCCACATCTGGGTGTTCGCAGCGGCCCTGCTGATCGTGCTGTCGATTACGCTGCTGACCGTCACGCTGCAAAGTTATAAGGCCGCAACAGAAAACCCGGCAAACGCCGTTAAAAGCGAATAGGCTGCCGGCGAACTTACACCGAACACGCACTAAACACGCCCCCGCATTAACTAAAACGAATACACTACGGCCTAAACTACCCAAGACCATGAAAACCATCTTCGATTTCCGGGCATTTCTCAACTTTCTGGGCCGCAACAAGCTCTATACGGCGATCAATATCTTCGGATTTTCCATCTCGCTGATGTTCGTGATCCTGCTGGTCACCTATACCCGTCAGGAATACGCCGTGGATCAGTTCCACTCCAACAAAGAGCGGATATTCCGGCTGTGCGACGAAACGGACGCCTGTTTCGCCCCGTTGATCGGCCGGGACCTGAAAGCGCGTTACCCGGAGATCGAAACCTACGTCCGCTTGTTTGAGACGGATGAGGTCGCAACAACTGGAGAACGCCACTTGAAAGCAAAGATACTGTTGAGCGACCCCGATTTCTTCAGGATGTTCTCGTTCCGACTCGCAGAAGGCGATACCGCCCAAGTCCTGCGGTCGAAAAACGGGGCGCTCCTTTCCGAATCGTTCGCGCGCAACCTGTTCCCCGAAGGGGATTACCTCGACAAAACCGTTACGATCAAAGGCGAAAGCGTCCCGGTGACGGGAATTCTCCGGCCGTTCGGCAACAGCCAGTTCGTCACTCCGGACGTGATGCTCTCTTTTGAAGAATGGGCACCCTTAGTTTACGGGTGGGACGGTGTCCTGAAACGCGGATACGCCAGTGCTTCGTTCCCGCTGTACCTGATGCTGAAACCGCATGCCGACCTGTCGGCCAAGATGCCGGATATGCTCTCGCACCTCAAAACCTACTACTGGCCCTACAAAGACGACCATGCCCGTGAATTGACAATCATTCCCCTAACCGAAGTTTACCTATCCAATCCGTTATACGCGAGCGAACAGATCCGGATCGGCAGCAAAACGCTGATCAACACGTTTTTCAGCGTAGCCATGCTGATCCTGCTGTTCGCCGTAATCAACTACATCAATCTCTCGACAGCCCAATCCGAATCCCGGGCCCGGGAGATGGCCGTCCGGCGCCTGCTGGGCTGCTCACGCAAAGCGCTTTTCACCCGGCTGATCGTCGAATCCGTTCTGCTATGCATCCTTTCATTGCTGATCGCCCTGTTGCTGGCACGGACAGCCGAGCCGGTTTTCAACCGCATCCTCCAAACCGACATCTCGGTAAGCGATCTCTTTTCGGTCAGTTCCCTGGGAATCGGTGCCGGGATCGTCATCCTGCTGGGCTTCCTGACGGGAGTGATACCGGCCTCCGTCATCACACGGGTCCGCCCGATCGATGTAGTCCGCGGGAGTTTCCGGCACAAAACCAAAATGATTTACAACAAAATCCTGATCGGGTTCCAATACCTGATCACGATCGTTTTGCTGGGCTGCACACTGGCCATGTCCCGCCAGATCGACATGATGCTGCATGCCGACCTGGGTTTCGACACCGCAAACAAACTTTACCTTTCCATCCCCGACCTGAATCCGGGCCAATCCGCCGGATTGAAAAACCAACTACTGCAAATTGCGGGAGTAGAAAATGTCGCCCTCGTTCGGGGGGTTCCCATGCTCGGCTCTAATAATACGTCGGACACATGGCACGACCGGCCGATCAGTATACAACGATTCGAAGGAGACAGTTCTTACCTGAAAATCATGGGATTCCGTATTTTGCGCGACAACCGCACCGACGACCGAAAAGCGATATGGCTCAATGAAACGGCAATGCAGGCGATGGAACTGCCCGACTCGGCTTCGTACTGCGAATATTTCAAATGTCCCATCGCCGGGATAGTACAAGATTTCCGGTATAGGGATCTCACCCATCCGGCCGAACCCTGTATCATCGAACACATGCAGGACAATTACTGGCCGTGGGCATGCATCATACAGTTGACGAACTTAGATTCCCCGGTCACACTCCGGACAATCGAGCGGGTTTACAGGGAATACACAGGCGGCATGCCTTGCGAGTATAAGACATACGATGAGGTCATGCACCAACAATACGCCGCCCAGCAGCGGATGTCCGATATCCTGTTCGGTTTCACGCTGGTAGCCATCCTCATTTCGGCATTGGGTATCCTCGCCATGGCGACCTATTTCATCCGGCAGCGTTCGATGGAGATCGCCGTCCGCAAGGTCTTCGGATCGACGAACCGGGAAGTGCTGCAACGGTTGGTCCTTCACTTCGTCCGCTATGTATTAGCCGCTTTCGTCATCGCCGTACCGGTCATCTGGTACCTGATGCACGACTGGCTCTCGCAGTACGTCCTGCGCATCCCGCTCAGCTGGACGATCTTCGCGCTGGCCGGACTGACCGCGCTGTCCATCGCAGTGGCGACCGTCTTCGGCCAAAGCTGGCGGGCCGCCAACAGCAATCCGGTGGATGCCATCAAACGGTAACATTTGCAAACAAACGATATTGAATCCATAACCATTTAAAACCAAACATCATGTTAAAGATCGAAAACCTGAGCAAAACCTTCCGCACGGAAGAGATCGAGACGATCGCGTTGAACAACGTTTCGATGGAAGTGAAAGAGGGTGAATTCGTCGCCATTATGGGGCCGTCGGGCTGCGGCAAATCGACGCTGCTGAATATCCTCGGCCTGCTGGACAACCCCACCGCAGGCAAATATTACCTGCTGGACAAAGAGGTCGGCGGGCTGAAGGAAAAAGAGCGTACCCTGTTCCGCAAGGGCAACATCGGATTCGTCTTCCAGAGCTTCAACCTGATCGACGAACTGAATGTCTATGAAAACGTAGAACTGCCGTTGATCTACCTGAAAGTGAAAGCGGCCAAACGCAAAGAGATGGTACACGAAATTCTCAGCCGCATGAACATCAGCCATCGTGCCGGACACTTCCCGCAGCAGCTTTCCGGCGGTCAGCAACAGCGCGTAGCGATCGCCCGCGCCGTGGTGGCAGGTCCCAAACTGATCCTCGCCGATGAGCCCACCGGTAACCTGGACTCGAAAAACGGCAAAGAGGTGATGGACCTGCTCACAGACCTGAACCGCAACAGCGGTGCGACGATCGTGATGGTGACCCACTCGCAGCACGACGCGTCGTTCGCGCACCGCGTGGTCAACCTCTTCGACGGCGAGATCGTAACCGACATCAAGAACCGGCTGTAGCCTGCGGGTCGTAATTCCGGCCGCAAGGCCGGTCCGCGGTAAACCGCCCCCGCCCCGGAAAGTGATTTTTTCTTCACTTTTCGGGGCGGTTTGCTTGTTAAAACAAGTTGTTTCGGTTACATTTGCTTTCGCCAAAAAACTTTTAACCGAACCTTTAACGTCCAATTTGCATGAACCCGAAACCTAAACTGGTATCCCGTGCGGTCTTGGTGCCGTTTATTCTGGTCACCTCCCTCTTTTTCGCCTGGGGCTTCGCCAACGACATCACCAACCCGATGGTGAAGGCCTTTTCCAAAATTTTCCGCATGAGCACCACTGACGGCGCACTCGTGCAATTGGCTTTTTACGGCGGTTATTTCGCAATGGCCTTCCCAGCGGCGCTGTTCATCAGGAAATTCTCATACAAATCGGGAATCCTGGTCGGTCTCGCCCTTTATGCATGCGGTGCGCTGATGTTTATCCCGGCCAGCAAAACCGGCCTCTACTTTCCATTCCTGATCGCCTACTTCATCCTCACCTGCGGACTCTCGTTCCTCGAAACCAGTTCGAATCCCTATATCCTCAGCATGGGCGACGAATCGACCGCTACCCGCAGGCTGAACCTCTCGCAGGCGTTCAACCCGATCGGATCGCTGCTGGGCATGTTCTGCGCGATGCAATTCATCCAGGCGCGAATGAGCCCGCTCGACACGGCAGAACGGGCACAACTCTCGGACGCAGAATTCGAAGCGGTCAAAGCCGCCGACCTGAATGTTCTGATCACTCCTTATGTGATTGTAGGATTGGTTATTTTGGCTCTTTTCTTCCTGATATTTTTCACCAAAATGCCGAAAAACGGCGATAAAGACCACTCGATGAACCTCGGGCGCGTGCTCAAGCGCATTTGGGCCATCCCGCGCTACCGCGAAGGAGTGATCGCACAGTTCTTCTACGTCGGGGCACAGATCATGTGCTGGACATTCATCATCCAGTACGGAACGCGGGTTTTCACCCAAACGGGCATGGAAGAACAAGCCGCAGAGGTGCTTTCGCAGCGTTATAACATCGTGGCGATGGCAATCTTCTGCGTAAGCCGCTTCATCTGTACGTTCCTGATGAAATACTTTTCGCCGGGGGCCTTGTTGATGACATTCGCCATCGCAGGCTCCGCACTGACCGCAGGCGTAATCGGATTTCAGAACATTAACGGGATGTACTGCCTGGTAGGCGTATCGGCATGTATGTCGCTGATGTTCCCGACAATCTACGGCATTGCGCTCGAAGGGCTGGGCGACGATGCCAAATTCGGAGCTGCGGGCCTGATCATGGCTATCCTCGGCGGTTCGATCATGCCTCCTGCACAGGCTGCGATCATCGACCAGGGGACGCTGTTCGGCCTCCCGGCCGTAAACGTATCGTTTATCCTGCCCCTGATCTGTTTCCTGGTTATCATCGTGTACGGCTACCGGAGCCATACGATCCACCACCGCGATAGAAGAACGACAGCTAAGGCATAGCGCTCCGGTTCCACCTTACTGCCGCCTGCCATATGAAAAGTTTAATTATTTGCGCGCTGGGTTCGCTCTTTTTCGGCTGCCATCATCAACCGAAAAAAGCGTCTGTTCCCCCCGCAATCACGAATACACAAGCCGCCGATACCATGTGGAAAAAAGAATTTGAACAACTGCTGCCCAAACTGGGCCACCGCAATTGGATTCTGGTCGTGGACAAAGCTTTCCCGTTGCAAAGCGCGCCGGGCATCGTCACGATCAACACCGGCGAGCCGATGCGTCCCGTACTCGGCGAGCTCGTCCGGATGCTTGAAAAAGCTTCGCACGTCAAGCCGGTTTATTACACCGATCTCGAGTTAAATTCGCTTTCGGACGACCTTTGCCCGGGAGCGGAACAGGCCCGTACCGAGATTTTCCAGGCCCTGCAGGACGCCCAGGTCAACACGATCCTGCACGAAGAGGTTTTCTCGAAGATCGACACGGCATCGAAACTCTTTACCACCGTGGTACTGAAAACCGAATCAACCATTCCCTATTCGTCGGTATTCATCGAACTGGACTGCGGGTACTGGAGCGCTGCCGCAGAAAAAGCATTGCGGACAAAAATGAAATCGCGCCCGAAACGGTAAATATCGAATTCGGACATTGCCGCATGCGTGGTTCCGTCCGGCATAGCCATAAAGCAAAAAGCGATCCCGGGGGGATAGCTTTTGCTTTTATCGTTTTTGTCGTTCCTATTATTGTCCTGAAGCAGTGCTACGAAACGCACATACCGGACCTGGTCATATTCTGTTCCGGTACGTTCCTCATGCGCACCTCCCAATATCAAGGATACCCCGAGAAATATCCAGCAATACTCAGGAACATCCGCAGACATCCCGATCAGGAGATGCGCACGAAGCAGGTTACACCAACCGCCGGATCAGCGCTTCACGTTCGCCGTACAGGTAGTCGATCGGCGGAATTTCGATCATCGTATAGACGCCGGGCTGCTGCACCAGTGACGCCCGGGCCGCAGAAACGAGAATCTGCCCGGTCAGCGCAGGATTGTTGATCGACATGTTGAACTCGAAACGCTGGTTCTGCGTCTTGCCCGAAACCCCTTTGCGGGTCAGGTTCACGCCGTGTCCCATGTCGAGAAGGTCATCGACGCACTCTACCTGCATCACATGTGTCTCGTCATGCACGAAATAGTCGTCGGATTTGATCGCCTGGGCCACTTTCGAAAAATCGTATCCCTCCTTCAATTCGACATAGACCATCCGGCGGTGGATACCCGTCCCGGTCGGAATCGTCATCGACAAAGCCGCTTTCACGCCGTCGACCGCTTTTACCGCCACGGTATGGCCCATACTCATGCCGGGGCCGAAATTCGTATAAGTCAACCCTTTCGGAGCACAGGCCTCGAGCAGTGCACGCACGACCGAATCGCTGCCGGGATCCCAGCCTGCCGAAATGACAGCCACGGCACCGTGTTCCTTAGCGACAGGCGTCAGTCGGCTGCGCAGGCCGGCAATGTCGGTGTGGATATCAAAACTGTCGACCGTATTGATCCCCAGCGCGAGGATCTTCCCGGCCTGCTCCTCGACGCTGCGCGACGGTGTGCACAGCACAGCCACATCGACCCCTTCGAGTTTCTCGACCGAATCAACCACACGGTACCCTCTCAATTCGTCGGGCACATTCGACGCATCACGGCGCACGACGCCCGCCACTTCAAAATCGGGCGCTGCATCCAACGCCTCCAGCACATACCGGCCGATATTGCCGTAACCCACTACGGCTGCTTTGATCTTTTTCATCGTTCGTATTTTATCTGTTTAGTATCGGTTTTATCGTTTCAACATCGTCATGTCCAGCCGAGGGAATTTAGCCCCGAACCCCGACGACCGGTTGCGCCCCGGAAGGGATCCTCATCGGGAAACTCTCGGCTATAAAAATCTCCACCGGATGCAAACCTAGCCCGCTCCTCCCGGAAAGCAGTCCACCCGGTTCAGAGCCCGATCAGCCGCAACTCCCCGGCAATGGCCCCCTCCCGGCGCACGATCTCCAGCAACGACTCCTGCATCGGTTCCGGCGGTACCACGATTCCCCGCGCTTCAGGATGGTTCAAGACCCACTCCAGTCCCGCATTTTGCAACGCGAAAGTGGTTTCGATATAACGCAGATGCGTCGGCTCCTCCAGCGCAAAATTCACCGCCACCTTGCGGTTCAGCACGCTCTGCTCCGGGAACAGGGGGCCGTATTCATCCTCGGCGCCGATATTGACCAGCACCTGCCCCTCCAGAAACGGCTCCACGGGATACCGGCGGCCGATCACACCCGCAACCGAGGTGGCCGTCACGATATGCGTCGCACGGCGAACCGCCGCCACGACCGCATCGGGATCTTCCATATCCACGAAGGGAAAATCCCCCACCGGAGTGTTCTCCAGCCGCCCGCGCACCGCAACGGCCTCGACCACTTCGACCGGAACGCCCGCCGCCCTGAGCCGCATGCCCACACCGCTGCCGATCTTTCCGAAACCGAACAGCAGCCAACGCTGGGACGATTCCACCCCCAGACCGAACGCCTGCAGGCCACGGATCAGGCCGTCGCCCGTTCCGAGCGCACCTTCGATCCGTTTGATCCGGCTGCCGTCGGTATTGAAACAGGGTTTATCGCAATCGGCATAGTAACCGATCCCCGAATGGGTCAGTTCGGCGAAACCGTATTTGGGGCGCAGGTCGCTGTGCAGGCCGATGCAGTCGGAAACCAGATCGAAACCCTCTTCCTTGTTCGTCGCAATTCGAATTCCCTGAGCTTCGGCCCATTCGATGAATGCCGGGTCGTACGGCACTCCACCGATATGCGACAAAGTCACCTCCGCCCCACCCGCCACCAGCGGCAAAAATTTGGCGATCGTATTAAAAAACAACGGAGTAGCCTCCAATATCCTCAATCCGGCAAACGGTCGGCGAGCTTGGAAATCGTTGTATTGCGCGCGAATCACGGGGTAATCCTGCGGCGCATAATGGGATTCGAGATATTGCAGCAATTTTTCGGTCATCGATAACCTGTGTAGCGGGTTCAAAACCGGTATTTCCAGTGCAAAACCGAAACTTTGCACAGAGAATCGAACAAAGATACATTTTTTTTGACATTTCCCATTTGTCCGGCCAATTTACCCACCGTACCGGACAGGATATATTATAAAACAGGCCGGCCCGGGCAATTTACCCGGGCCGGCCTGTCCCATTCCTGATTATCGGGCCATACCATATCCCGGCATGGCCCGCAACCGGCTAAAACCGCCGCGTATACTTGTGGCAATAGGGAAGCGTGCCTTTGCGCTCGTAGTAATCCTGATGATACGCCTCAGCCGGATAGAAAACCGATGCAGGCGTAAGCCGCGTGACCACGCTATAGCCTTTTGCGCGCAAAGTGTCGAGCAACCGTTCTGCCACGGCCCGCTGTCCGGGCGACGCATAATAGATTTCAGAACGGTACTGATCACCCACATCGGGCCCCTGGCCACCGGCCTGCGTCGGATCATGTATCTCCAAAAACAGCTTCGCCAGCGTCTCATAATCCGTTTTTGCCGGATCGAACACGATCCGCACCGCTTCGGCATGGCCGGTTCGCCCGGTACATACCTGTTGGTAGGTGGGATTGGGAACGTGGCCTCCCGTGTAGCCCGACTCGACAGAAATCACGCCCGGCACCTGTTGCATCATGTATTCGACTCCCCAAAAACACCCTCCGGCAAAGATTGCGGTTTCGGTACGTTTCTCCCCCTGTTCTTTCGCGCTTGCAGGCCCGGAAGGCAACTCCACGCCGCCTCCCGCGGCACCGGATCCGGCTGGAACTGCAGCCGTACCGCCGACCGGAACGATCTCCGAAACCAGTGCGACAGGCTGTTCCGCAGGAGCAAAGTCGAGCGAAATGGAATTCACGCAATGGCGCGTATTCTTCGGTGTGAACCGTTCGCCCTCGAACACATGGCCCAGATGACCGCCACAACGGGCACAGACGATCTCGGTCCGCCGGCCGTCGGCATCGGGCACCCGTTTAACAGCGCCGGGAATCTCATCGTCGAAACTGGGCCAGCCACAACCGGAATCGAACTTGTCCGACGAACGGTACAACGGCGCACCGCACCGGCGGCAATGATACGTCCCCGATTCATGGTGGTTTTCGTATTTACCGGAAAAAGGGCGCTCCGTCCCCTTGTGCAGGATTACCCGCTGCTCTTCCGGGGTCAATGGTTTCATAATCTTCGCATTTACGGGACCCAACGGTCCCAAAACGAATAACAATACCAGAATAAACCGCATACGGTATAATTATGCTTTCTTACCTTGCGATGCCACTGCATTCATCTTGCGCCTGATCTCTTCGGGATCGCCAAGGAAGTAATCTTTCTCCAGCCTGAGGTGACGGTCGTCGAACTCGAACACATAGGGAACCCCGGTAGGCAGGTTCAACTTCACGATCTCATCGTCCGGAATATGCTTCAGGTGTTTGATAATCCCGCGCAGGCTGTTGCCGTGGGCCACCACAAGCAGTTGGTCGTGATGTTTCAGCGAAGGGAAAATCACATCGTTCCAATAGGGCAAAATCCGTTTGACCGTATCTTTCAAAGATTCGGTTCGCGGCAATTCGGCGGCAGGTACGTCACGATAGCGGATGTCGAAACGCGGATTGCGCGGATCGTCCTCACCCAGCGGCGCCGGCGCGATATCGTAGCTGCGGCGCCAGATAAGCACCTGCTCTTCGCCGTATTTCTGGGCCGTCTCGCTTTTATTCAGCCCCTGCAACTGGCCGTAGTGCTTCTCGTTCAACCGCCAGCTCTTCTCCACCGGAATCCACTCCTGATCCAACCGGTCGAGCACACAATTTAATGTACGTACCGCCCGTTTCAAATAAGAAGTATAAGCTTTGTCGAAATGGAAATCATCGGCGAGCAACTGCTCCCCCGCCGTATAAGCCTCGGCTTCGCCTTTGGCAGTCAAATCGACATCGGTCCATCCGGTAAACCGGTTTTCCATGTTCCACAGGCTTTCGCCGTGACGCAGTAAGACGATTTTTTTCATAAGGCACTCTTTATTTTGTAGAATATCTGCTATAATAAGTAAACGTTAACATCTATCATTTATGATGCCACAGGCTTGCCGAGGCTAACGTTAAATTAAAAAAACATTGTCCAAACAACCCGTGGATTGTGTTTTTTCAAAAAAAAGAATTACTTTTGGCTCGGTTAAAGTTAAACCCGGGGCATATTGTGCGATTTTCACTAGAAGAGCGAACAGATTGTATGTTTTTTTAACATAAAACCGCCCGCCCGGCCTCGGGGAAAACAGATGAACCTGAACTTCCGAATTCAACAAACAAAAAACCAAACAACCAAACCAAACCAAAACAATACTTAAAACATGAAAACAACATCTTCAAAACCTGCAAAGAATTCTGTTGGCGGCGTACGTTCTGCCGGTATCGTTCTGCTGATCTGCTTCATCATCGCAGTGTGCCTGTTCAACTTCGTTTTCGGTAACCCCGCAAACTTCATGAACAACGACCCCAACAACCATCCGCTGCCGGGCAACATGCTGGGTACTATCTATAAAGGAGGTGTCATCGTACCGGTTCTGCAGACCCTGTTCCTCACCGTACTCGTATTGAGCGTTGAGCGCTGGTTCGCCATCCGCAAAGCCAACGGTAGCGGTAATCTGACCAAGTTCGTCCGCAACGTGAAAGACTGCCTCGAGAAAAACGACCTGGAAGGCGCCCGTGCACTCTGCGCAAAACAGCGCGGTTCGGTTGCCAACGTAGTTCTGTCGGCTCTTGAGACCTATTCTCAGGTAGAGAAAGACGAAACCCTGAACAAAGAACAGAGCGTAGCTGCGATCCAGAAACGTCTCGAAGAGGCTACCGCACTGGAGCTGCCCACCCTGGAGCAGAACCTGCCGGTTATCGCTACGATGACCACGCTGGGTACCCTGGTCGGTCTGCTCGGTACCGTTATCGGTATGATCCGTGCATTCGCCGCTCTGGCCAACGCAGGTGCTCCTGACTCGATCGCCCTGTCGACCGGTATCTCCGAGGCCCTTATCAATACCGCCTTCGGTATCGCAACCGGTGCCTGCGCCGTTATCTCTTACAACTACTACACCAGCAAAATCGACAAACTCACTTATAGCATCGACGAAGTAGGTTTCACGATCGTTTCGGCTTACGCTGTAGCACATAAATAACCCATCGACCAATACGTTTAGCTATGCCTAAAGTAAAAGTAAAAAGAAAAAGTACGTTCATCGACATGACCGCCATGAGCGATGTGACTGTACTTTTGCTTACATTCTTCATGCTGACGTCGACCTTCATCCAGAAGGAGCCGGTCCAGGTGAGTACGCCGGGTTCGGTATCGGAGATCAAGATCCCCGATACGAACATCCTGCAGATCCTGGTCGATTCCAAAGGCAAGGTCTTCATGAGCCTCGACAGACAGGAGGATCGTGCGGCAGTGCTGGAGAAGATGGGTGAACAGTACGGCGTATCCTTCACGGCAGCGGAAGTCGGCAAATTCAAACTGGCCAACTCTTTTGGTGTGCCCATCAAAAAGATGAAGGACTTTTTGGCGTTGCCTTCCGATAAGCAGGATGCTGTCCTGCCCTCGCTGGGTATTCCCACGGACAGCACGGACAACCAGTTTAAGGAATGGGTGAAGGTGGCCCGCGAACAAAACCGCGACCTGCGGATCGCCATCAAGGCCGACCAGACCACTCCTTACGCTCAGATCAAAAACATCATGAAGTCTCTGCAGGATATCCGGGAGAACCGTTATAACCTGATCACTTCCCTGAAAGTCGTGTCGGAAGACATGTAAACGTTAATCGATTAAAAGTAAGAAAAGCTATGGCTGAAGTACAAGCAAAAGATAACGGAGGGAAGGAGAAAGGCAAACAGAAGAAAATGACCATCCGCGTGGACTTTACCCCGATGGTGGATATGAACATGCTGCTGATCACTTTCTTCATGTTGTGTACCTCCCTCAGCAAGCCGCAGACCATGGAAATCAGTATGCCCTCCAACGACAAAGTCACCGAAGAGGAGCAGAACAAAGTACAGGCTTCGCGTGCAATCACCGTCATCCTGGGCGGAGATAACCAATTGTTCTATTATACTGGCGAACCGAACTACGAGGACTACAACTCCCTCAAGGAGACCTCATACGAGGCGGACGGGCTGCGTGAACTGCTGCTCAACCGCAACCGCGAGGTGGTCACCGAGATGAACCAGTTGAAAAAGGATAAGGCAGAACACAAGTTGACCGAAGAGCAGTACGACGAAAAAGTCAAAGAACTGCGCAAGAACGAGAAAACCTCTCCGATCGTGATGATCAAGGCCTCGGACGACGCCAGTTACAAGAACCTGATCGACGTACTCGACGAAATGCAGATTTGCAACATCAGCAAGTATGCGATCGTCGATATGACCGAAGGCGACACGTTCCTGTTGGACAACCTGGCAAGCAAAGGCGAGCTGACCAAGAACATTGACCGATCCAAATAACCAACTAACGACACACATTTAAACCGAAAGAAATGGCTAAAATAGATTTAACTTCGAGGGAATGGTGCGAGTTGGTTTTTGAAGGCAAAAACAAAGCCTACGGTGCTTACGAGATGCGTCAAACGTCTCCGTCACGGCACAACAAGGCTACGATTATCGTAATGATTTTCGTTCTGATCGCATTCTCGCTTCCCGCTTTGCTCAAGATCGTCGTTCCGAAGCAAGAAAAGGAAGTCATGACCGAAGTTACCGAATTGACCAACCTCGAAGCTCCGGAAGAAAAGACCGAAGAGATCAAGAAACCGGATCTTCCTCCTCCTCCTCCCCTCAAAAGCTCCATCAAGTTCACCCCGCCGGTGATCAAGAAGGACGAAGAGGTACGCGAAGAGGATGAAATGAAGACCCAGGAAGACCTGAACCTCAACAAAACCGCAATTTCCATCGCCGATATCAAAGGTACCGACGATATCCACGGTAAGGACATCGCAGACATCCGCGAGGTGGTTAAAGAACCTGTAAAAGAAGTAAAACAGGAGATTTACCACTCGGTAGAACAGATGCCGCAGTTCCCCGGCGGAGACAAGGAATTGATGAAATACCTGCGCGACAACATGCAATATCCGCAGGCCGCCCTTGAAAACAATATTCAGGGCCGTGTTATCGTTCAGTTCGTAGTAGGTAAGGACGGTTCAGTCAGCGACGTGCAGGTCCTGGCCGGTCTCGACCGCCTTTGCGACCGCGAAGCCGTACGCGTGGTGGAATCCATGCCCAAATGGATTCCCGGCAAGCACAACGGCGTATCGGTCCCCGTATACTACCGCGTTCCGGTAACGTTTAAGATCCTGCAATAAGAAACAACGCTTATTTATTATACCGGGCATCCTTTTTTGTGGCTTTCCACACAAAGGATTCCCGGTATTTTTTTAACTTTGCAAACAGAGGCACAAAGTATGGAAAACGGAAACAACAGGACAGCCCGCTCACGGGGAGCTTTGATGATGTACATCTTCGGGATATTCATGCTCGTATTTTATCTGGGAATGGCCTATATGTTCCTTTTTTCCAGGGTGCTCGCCGAGAGAATGTCACCCACGGTACGTTACGTCATGGGAGGCGTATTCCTGCTTTACGGAGTCTACAGGCTTTACCGGCAGGTAAAAGCCACTGACCGGGATAACGAATAAAACAGCAATGCCATGTCAAGGAATGCCGCAATCGTTTTGATGCTGTGTGTCGCTGTGGCGGTTTCATCGTGCCGCAACCGCAGCAAACAGCCTACCGATACCGTATCGAGCGGTGTCATCAAAATCAGTGCTGACGAAAGTTTTCGTCCGCTCATCCAGCAGGAAATCGACGTTTTCGAAGGGCTCTACCCCGCCGCCGGGATCATTCCCGAATATACCAGCGAGGTCGAAGCAATCAACCTGCTGATCAAAGACAGCGTGCGACTGGCCGTCAGCACCCGCAAACTGACCCAGCCCGAGATCAACACGCTCAATGAGAAAAAACTTTTTCCCAAAGAGATCAAGATCGCGACGGACGGTATCGCGCTGATCACGAACAAACAGAATACGGATTCAATGCTTTCGCTGCCGAATCTGACAAAAATCCTTACCGGCAAGATTACCAAATGGAAGGAACTCGACCCGCAAAGCAAACTGGGCGACATTCAGGTGGTATTCGACAATGCCAACTCCAGTACGGTCCGCTACGCGATCGATTCGCTCTGCGGCGGCGCGCCCCTCTACGAAGGTCTCAGCGCCCAGGGCAACAACCCGCAGGTAATCGACTATGTCGCCAAAACCCCGAATGCACTGGGAGTGATCGGCGTCAGTTGGATCGGCAACAAGGGCGACTCGACGAACCTGTCGTTCTCGGACCGAATCAACGTCATGCGTCTCAGCCGCGAAGATCCGGCGATGGTCGCCAACAGTTGCAAACCGTTCCAGGCTTATCTGGCATTGGGGCGCTATCCGCTTACGCGCGATGTATACATCCTGCTGACAGATCCCAAAAGCGGACTGGCCTCCGGCTTCACCACTTTCATAAGCTCGGACCGCGGACAGCGTATCATCTTAAAATCAGGCATCGTTCCCGCCACCCAGTCGATCCGGCTGGTGAACGTCCGTGAAAATCTCTAAAACATCTAAAACTCAAATAATCAATCATTCTGTTATGAACATCCGGAAAACATTACTGACCACCACCCTGTTCTTCGCAGGAACCGCCACCGCCCTGCTCGCAGACAACGGTAAAGCGATCGAATTCTACAAAACGGGCCGTATCGAACCGGCAAAAGCCATGTTGCTGCAAAATCTCGCCACCGGTGCCGGAGACAAAGCCGAAGCCGCCTATTACCTCGGCGAAATCTATAAGGATGCCAACCAACTCGACTCCGCAGCCTATTACTACGGCGTCGGCAAAGCTGCCGATCCGGCCAACCTGATGAACTCGATCGGCGAACTTTCACTGCTGAAACTGAAGAACCCCACGGCAGCCGACCAGCAATTCGAAGCCCTGCTGAGCAATAAACTCAACCGGAAGAATCCCGACCTGCCCAGCCTGTACGTGGCTGCCGCAGCCGCTTACAAAGACCGCCCCATCAAGGCCGAAGAGTTCCTCAACAAAGCCAAGGCGATGGACAAGAAGTTAGCCAGCATCTACGTGCTGGAAGCCGACATGCAGGCTGCCAACAAAGACTACAACGGCGCCGCCGCCAACTACGAGCAGGCCATCACCTTCGACCCGAACTGCAAAGAGGCTTACGTGAAATATGCGCGCATTTACGCCCCGATCAACTCGGAAGTCGCTGCGGAAGTGCTGAACCGCCTGCTGGCTCACGACCCCTCGTCGGCAGTCGCACACCGCGAGCTGGCCGAAATCTATTACAAGGACGGCAAACTGCTCAAAGCCGCTGAAGCGTATGCGGAATACATCAACGATGCCCACGTTTCGACCAGCGACTACGCCCGTTACGCAACGATCCTCTTCTTCAAGGGCGACTACGCCAAATCGAAAGAGATCGTGGAGCAGGCCCTGCCGAAAACCCCGAGAGATCTGGTCCTGAACCGTCTGATGTTCTACAACGATTTCGAGCTGGGTAACAAAGAGGCTGCACGCAGCGAAGCCGACAAGTTCTTCAATGCCGGTTACGAAGCGGCCGATTTCATCGGCCAGGACTACCTGTACTACGGTCGCCTGCTGATTCAGGACAAACAGTTCCAGCAGGGTATCGCCCAGTTGCAGAAGGCACTCGAGCTGGATCCGGGCAAAATAGAGCTCTACCAGGAGATCGGTTCTGCATACGAGGGTATGAACGACTATGACAATGCCATCGCCAATTTCAGCCTTTACATCCAGAAAGCTCCCGAAGATCAGGTACAGGTTGCCGATTATTTCAACCTCGGCAAAGCCGCCTACTATGCCGGCAGTGAAATGGACACCACCGCTGCCGATTACCAAGCCAAGAAAGCGGCTTACTTTGCCAAAGCGGACAGTATGTTCAGCTTCGTGGCCGAGAAGGTGCCCGACAGTTACCTGGGCCACTTTTGGCGCGCACGCGTGAACTCCGCGCTCGACCCCGAAACAGACAAGGGGCTCGCCAAACCGTTCTACGAAAAGACGATCGAAGTACTGGACGCCAAAGGCGACGGCGATCCCCGCATCTATATCGAGTGCTACAGCTACCTGGGCTACTATTATTATGTCAAGGAAGACATCGAAAACTCGAAGATTTACTGGGAGAAGATTCTCGCGATCGATCCGACCAACGAAATCGCTAACCGCGCGATGAGCGGCCTGAAATAATCCCGTTCGACAGACTATGCCGCAAGCCCCCGTACCTTAGGATACGGGGGCTTGTATATTGGGTGGGTTGCATATCTGCAAACAATTCATTATCTTTAGAATTACTACTTTCCCAAGAACCCATCCGCTATGAAACGTTTGAGACTCTGCGTGTGCGTACTGACATGCTGTTTGGCAACCTACGCCGCACCCGTATCGGGCAGTAATCCGCCCGGTCCTCACAACCAACACGGGAATGAACCCGTCTGGGAGCACAACCTTTTCTCCGCCGGATACGATCCGATCTCCTTCAACGGCGGCACAGTTTCGGCAATCATCCTCGAGGACGGTACCGAACGCAAAATCACACCGCAGGGAGAACCGCAGGTCGAAATGACGGAACGCCCCACCCCGCTCGGACCGGCCGTGCAACGGACATACAGCTGGACGACGGTGCAGGGATACCGCCTTGAATACAGGATTACCCGGATCGGCAACGATGCTTTCACATTGTCGGCCGCCCTGACCAACGGTTCGCTGAACCCGATCCGTCTGGAACGTTTCTGGTTGCTGAAAACCCCGGAAAACGGGATGACGGTTACCGGAGAACCTTCGGATTGGATGCTCTCCTCGACCGACCCCGAAGCGCGCCGCTGGGGCACACTCGACCGGCGCCTGCCCACCGAAAGGGAATTGTTGCAGGAAGGCGCTTTCTGCCGCAACTACCTCATATCCGGCGGAGACGAAACCAAAATCAACGACCCGGCATGGCGAGGATTCGGCGACAATATGAGCCTTTACCACCGTTCGGGCAGGGGGGTAACGTTCGCCGCCGTCGATACCGTCGCGGACGTCAACTTCGATATCCGGGTGGAGGGTACGCAGATGCGGCTCGACATCTGGTGCGACATGACCGGAGTCCTCGTGGAATCGGGTGAAACGCGACCTTCCGACGAAGTACTCGTGGCAATACGGCCGTGGGGCGCGGCTATGCAGGCCCGTAGCCGCTGGATAGCCGACGTCGCCGGGGTCCGGAATACGAAAAAGCCTGTTTTCGGCTGGTGCAGCTGGTACCGGAGCAAAACGGACGTAACGGCCGAAGAGGTGTGTTCGCTGGCCGACTATGTGGGAAAAAACCGCGACCGGATTCCGATGGAAGTGGTACAGATCGATGAAGGGTGGCACCGTTCGCGCTACGACTGGCGGGAAAACGGTAAATTCTCCATGGGTATGGACAGCATTGCGCGCTGTATCCGGAAAGCGGGTATGGTGCCGGGCGTTTGGCTCTGCCCCGTCAATCCCGAAGTAATGCCGTTCGAGGCAGGATCCCCGCGCCGGGTCTTCCCGGCCGAGTGGTATATCAATTACGGCACCGGCGAACCGTCGATGACCCGGCTCGACCCCACCCAACCCGAGGCACGGGCCCATATGCGCAAGGTGCTGCAAACACTCTACGACCAAGGCTACCGCTATTTCAAACTTGACTTCTCATACATCCCCAACGACAGCCGCAGTTTTTACAACCCGAAAGTGACACGCCTACAGGCGCAGCGGGCGCTTTTCCGGCTGTACCGCGAAGCGATCGGCGAGGAGAGCTACCTGATGGCATGCTGCTACCAGCAGCGCACGATCGTCCCGTATGCCGACGCCAACCGCATCGGAACCGACTGCTGTGCGGAAGAGGGTTTCTGCCGCCCGCTGGCAAGCGACGGGCTGCCGGGCAACTTATGGAGTCCCTATTTCCCGATCCTGTCGATGGCGAGCAGCTGCTATGAAAACGGCATCCTCGGCAACAGCGATCCGGACGTCACCTACCTGGCTTATACGCACAAAACCAAACCGGCACAGCTGCTCACCTTCCACAGTTTCATCGGAACGCTGGGCGGCGCGGTGCTGACCTCCGACCTGCTCTACCTGCCGGAGTTCGACCAGCCGCAGAATATCCGCCTATTCGAAATACTCAACCCGTCCGCGCGGGAAAAGGGGGTATCATTCAGCGGGGGATTCGACCCCTACGGACGCGAATTCGGCTGCGTGGTCGAACGTTCGTACGGAAATTCGGTCAACCTGCTGCTGTGGAACCCGGAACACAAACAGGCCGCCGACCTGACCATGACCCATGTTCCTCTGGAGAAGATCGGAAAGCGGTTCCACGTCTGGTCGCTGTGGGACGAGGCTTACCTGGGTATCCACGGCAACGATTTCCACGTGCCACAGGTGGCTCCCTACGAACACAAATTGCTGCGCCTGACCGCACTTTCAGAGGGTCCCAGCCTGATCGGATCCAATCTGCACATCAGCATGGGCGCCACCGAGGTGCTCTCGTTCGAACGGCAGCAGGACAAACTGCAGATTACCCTCGATCCCGACGCCGGCGCACGCAACGGCAAACTCTTCATTTATTCGGAAGAGCCGCTTTCGCAGGCCGTTTCGACGAATTCGGATGTTTTCGTATGCAAACAGCAGGGAACCGACCACGTCTATGTGGTCACGCTGACCGGCCGGGTCCGGGAGCGGCCCGAAACAGTCACCCTCCGGATCGGAGCCGGAGAGGCCCCCGGACAACAAACCGTACTGAAAGACAAAGCCCGTGCGGCGAAATGGGATAAAGCCTCGTTTTCGCAGGGGTGGCTGACCGCCTGGTAAAACAGGAGATACAAAGTCTGCCAACCGGAGCCATTAGCGGAAGACCCGCCCAAAAACGGCACAATATTAAGAAATGAAGCCTCGTGCTGAGGCTTCATTTTTCATATGCGCTCTATCCACTCGATACCTGCCGGATACCTACCCTCGGATGCCTGCTCCGATTATCCGTTCCGATACCTGCCCGGATGCCTGTCAACCATTTAACCGCTAAAAAACACTGCATTTCACAAAACAACAGTTGTTCATTCCTATTGTTTGCCCGGCACACAACCCGATACGGTATAAAGTTTGTTTCAACACAACACAAATACCGAAACCGAAAGACGATGAGTTATTTTCCCCTCCTCGCAGCGACCGCCGTATTGGCCGGGCTGCTTTCAGCGATCTTTATCGCGATTGACCTTTCGAAGCATCCGCAACGGATGAAAGTGATGAATGCCGTGTGGGTATTGACCGGTTTGTGGGCCGGACTGCTGGGTCTGGGGGCTTATATCCTCTTCGGGCGGCAGGACGATCCGGCTGAAAACCGAAACGCAAACGGCTCGAACCCTGTTGCGCCCGGCAAACCCATGGCCATGGAGCGTCCCCGGTGGCAGGCAATCGCCCTCTCGACACTGCACTGCGGAGCGGGATGCACGCTGGCCGACCTGACCGGAGAGTGGTTTACGGCCGTTGTGCCCATATCCGTCGGCGGCAGCCTGATCGCCGGCAGCTGGATATTCAACTACCTGCTCGCACTGGTGTTCGGTTTTTGGTTTCAATACCTGGCCATCCGCAGCATGGGCGGTCTCTCGGCCGGGCGCGCACTGAACCGGGCCGTCAAGGCGGATTTTCTCTCGCTCACCGCATGGCAGGCGGGTATGTACGGCTGGATGGCCCTCGTCTATTTCGTTTTCTTTGCCGCAACGCCTCTACCCAAAAGTTCATGGACCTTTTGGTTCATGATGCAGCTCGCCATGTGCGCCGGTTTCCTGCTCGCCTACCCGGTAAACGGATGGCTGATTCGCCTCGGCATCAAAAAAGCGATGTAAAAAAGTTTTGAGACAAAACTTCGGAAAACTGAAAATCGAAAAACAGCAAACAGGAAGACCGCAACCCGAGAAGCCGCATATCGGAACGAAGGAAATCGTATCTTTGTTCAAAACCTGCGATTATGCCCCTGTGGAATCCCTGGCACGGCTGCCACAAACTGAGCGCCGGGTGCCGGCATTGTTACGTGTACCGGATCGACGAAAAGCACGGCCGGGACAGCTCCGTCGTCACCAAAACGCGCAATTTCGGTTTTCCGGTGCGGCGCACACGTACCGGCACCTATAAAATTCCGGCCGGCAGCACGGTTTTCACCTGTTTCAGTTCCGACTTTTTCGTCGAGGAGGCCGATCCTTGGCGGCCCGAAGCGTGGGAGATGATCCGGGAACGCAGCGACCTTCATTTCTTCATGATTACCAAACGGATCGACCGGCTCGAAGCGAACCTGCCGCCGGACTGGGAAGCGGGATACCCTCACGTCACGATCTGCTGCACGGTCGAAAACCAGGAGCGGGCCGACTACCGGCTGCCGATCTACCGGGATGCACCGATCAGACACAAAATAATCATCTGCGAACCGCTGCTCGGACCGATCGACCTTTCGCCGTGGCCCGGCCCGTGGTTCGAACAACTGGTCGCCGGAGGCGAATCGGGCCTCGAAGCGCGTACCTGTTCTTTCGAATGGGTGCTCGATCTGCGCAGGCAATGTGTCGAACGCGGCGTATCGTTCCGTTTCCGGCAAACCGGAGCCCGGCTGCTCAAAGACGGAACGCTCTACCGCATCCGCCGCCAATTCCAGCACTCACAAGCCCGCAAATCGGGCCTCGACTACAAATAATCCTCCGTTCGTCTGGGTTGGCAAGCATATTGCTTGAATATTGGCAAACCAAGCCTTAACACCCGGATTATGGAAACATACCCATTCACCGATAACACCGAAAAAAAGCAGTATGAACTGCATGTCGGCAACCTGACCCCGAAAATCGAATACATCAAGAACAAAAACGGGGAGATATACCTGACGCATACCGAGGTGCCGTCCGCACTCGAAGGCAAGGGCATCGGCAGCCAGCTCGTCGAACAGGCTTTGAAAGATATCGAGCGGCAGGGACTCCGGCTTGTCCCGCTATGTCCTTTCGTGGCCGGTTATATCCAAAAACATCCGGACTGGAAACGTATTGTGATGCAAGGCATCAATATCGGCTGACCCGCAACGGCTTTAAACAAGACATCCTCATGGGAAAGAAAATCGAATATTCAAACGACGAACTGACCATCATCTGGCAGCCCGAGGTCTGCCAGCATGCAGGGATCTGCGTCAAAATGCTGCCTCAGGTATACCGTCCCAAAGAACGCCCCTGGCTCAGGATCGAAAACGCTCCGACAGACCGGCTGATCGCGCAGATCAACTGCTGTCCGTCCGGCGCACTGAGCTACCGGATGAATACAAAATAGTGTCTCAATCATAATAGTATTTCACTCACACCTTGCATTTTATGTGTACCAGAGTCGTTTATCAAGGAACCAACGCAACGATCCTCACCGGAAGGTCGATGGACTGGAAAGAGGAGTGCCGGAGCAATTTGTGGATTTTCCCGCGCGGCATGGACCGTAGCGGTGAAGCCGGCAATAATCCGGTACTGTGGAAGTCGAAATACGGCAGCGTGATCGCTTCGGCCTACGACATATGCAGCACGGACGGCATGAATGAACGGGGATTGGTCGCCAACCTGCTTTGGCTGGCCGAATCCTCCTATCCGAAATGGAGCGGCACCAAACCGGGACTGACCATCGCGGCGTGGGTGCAATATGTCCTCGACAATTATGCGACGGTCTCCGAAGCAGTCGACGACCTCTCCCAGGAGAAATTCGAAGTGGTCTCGAGCCTGATGCCCGACGGATCGCGGTTTGCGACGCTGCACCTGGCCATCTCGGATGCTACCGGCGACAGCGCCATATTCGAATACCTCGGCGGCAAACTGACCGTTCACCACGACCGCAGCTACCAGGTTATGACCAATTCACCGGTATTCGACCAGCAACTCGCGCTGAACGAATACTGGAAAAACATCGGGGGCACCACCTTCCTGCCGGGTACCAACCGGGCCGCAGACAGGTTCGTCCGGGCCTCGTTTTACGTGAACGCCGTTCCGAAAACCGACGACCAGCGAATCGCCACCGCAAGCGTATTCAGCGTTATCCGTAACACTTCCGTCCCCTATGGTATCAGCACGCCTGACGAGCCGAACATTTCATCGACCCGCTGGAGGACGGTCTCCGACCAGAAAAACCTGATTTACTTCTTTGAATCCACTCTTTACCCCAATGTATTCTGGGTCGATTTTAAAGAGGTCGACTTTTCGGAAGGAGCTCCGACCCAAATGCTGGACCTCGTCGGAGGAACGACCTACGCCGGGAACGCCACCGACCGGTTCACGGAAGCACAGCCGTTCAAATTCCTCGGGGTAAAATAATTTATAGCACTGAACAGCCGGAAATATTCCGGTTTTCTATCGGCCGAATCATCAAAGGGAATGATTCGGCCTTGTTTGTTCCATTCTGTTCTGCCTGATGTTCCCGGCATACGGACAGGCTGGCGATGACGCCGCTCTCAGGGAGTGGTGGACCCGAATGAATGCAACCAAAAAGGAAGTATTGGCTACACAGTTCAAATGATTTTCAGTACAATAACCCCAATCTACACAATAAATGAAGCCTCTTTCCAGAGGCTTCATTTGAATTCTGTGCTCCCTCAGGAGCTTGAAAGTGATCCGTCTGGGGCTCGAACCCAGGACCCCAACATTAAAAGTGTTGTGCTCTACCAGCTGAGCTAACGAATCTCCGTTTTTCGTGGTGCAAAGATAATCAGTTTTTTCTTTATCCCAAAAAAATCAAACGTTTTACACAAAGTAAAAGATTCATTTCGTCTCTCATGCACACATACGGCACGCTTGGAAACGAAAAATTCATTAATTTTGAATACAAATAAAATTTCAGACCGTGTTTCTTTCCAACCGTAAAAATTCCACATTTTGTCCGGGTACCGGAGTCATGCTCATCGGTTTTCTGCTTATTCTTGCTACCGCCGTAGGATGCGGCAGCGACAGGCCGCCGGGCACCGTAATCTGCCACTACAATCAACAGGACAGTATCTACGTCGGCTCCCCCAGCCTTTGTATCCTGCCGGACGGCACCTACATCGCTTCGCACGATGAATTCGGCCCCGGTTCCTCGTCCACGACAGCAGCCGTCACCCGGATCTACCGCTCCGAAGACCGGGGCGAACACTGGCGCCCGGTCACACGCCTCGACGGACAGTTCTGGTCGAATCTTTTCGTGCACAGGGGAATACTCTTCCTGATGGGAACGGACAAAGAGCACGGCAACCTCATCATCCGGCGCTCCGAGGACCGGGGTAATACATGGAGCTCCCCGATCGACAGCATCACGGGCCTGTTACGGACGGGTGAATATCACACCGCTCCCATGCCGGTAATATCCTACCGGGGACGAATATGGCGGGCCGTAGAGTGCGCACGTTCCAACACGGATATTTGGGGAAAGCGTTACAGCGCGATGATAATCTCGGCACCGGACAGTGCAGACTTGTTACAAGCCGCCAGTTGGAGTGTCACAGACAGTTTGCCGTACGATTCGACCTATCTGGACGGGAAATTCGGTGCATGGCTCGAGGGAAATGCTGTCGTCACACCCGACGGGAATGTCGCCGACCTGCTGCGCGTAGATTATGCTCCGGGACCCGAATACGCCGCCCTGATCCGGTTGCGCGATTCGGTATCATTCGACCCGTTCGACCCTGAAAAAGATTTCGTCCGGATGCCGGGAGGAGCCAAAAAGTTTACAGTGCGGTACGACTCTCTCTCCGGCCGCTACTGGTCGTTGGTCAACTATGTCACACAGGAGTGGGCCGGCAAACAAAATCCCGCATGGGTCAGAAATACCCTGGCGCTATCCAGTTCGCCGAACCTGCAGGAATGGACCGTGCACCGCACCGTGCTGCACCATCCCGACATTGCCAAGCACGGTTTCCAATATGCAGACTGGCTGTTCGACGGAAACGATATCGTATTGCTGTCCCGTACGGCTTATGACGATAACGGAACCGGTGCGCACAACTGCCACGACGCGAATTACATGACCTTCCACCGCATTAAGAACTTCCGTAAGGCCTTGACCGAACAAGCCGGCAACCGGTAACCAACCCCGACGACAAAACTTTTACATTCATGAAGCTCAATCGTTTAAACAGATTTTCGTTATTGTGCAGCCTGATCTGCTACCTGATCGTCTGCTGCCCGCCTACCCTGACTGCCCAACAGCAACCGCGAGAGGTCGTCCGCATTCTCGCCGTCGGCAACAGCTTCTCCGACGACGGGGTGGAATACCTGGACGAACTGGCCAAAGCCGCCGGCATCCGGCTGATCGTCGGGAACCTCTACATCGGGGGCTGCTCGCTGGAGCGCCACTGGGAGAACGTCAGCAAGGGACTTCCCGCATACGATTACCGCAAGAACTGCGAAGGCGTGCAGTCCAACACCCCCAAGACCTCCCTCCTGTCGGCATTGCAGGACGAACCGTGGGACTACATTACGGTTCAGCAGGTCAGCCAGAATTCCGGCCTATACGACACCTACTACCCCTTCATGCCCTCCCTGCTGCAATACCTGCGCACACACGCAACCAATCCCGGAGTGCGCTTCGCCATCCATCAGGTCTGGGCTTATGCCTGCGATTCCAACCATTCGGGATTTGCGAATTACGACAACGACCAATCCCGAATGTATCGGGAAATCGTCAAAACGGTCAACCGGGTCTCCCGCAAAGAGCACATTCCGATCGTGATACCGTCCGGCACGGCGATCCAGACCGGGCGCAACCTGATGGGAGATCGGATGACCCGGGACGGATTCCACCTCGATTACGGACTGGGCCGCTACATCGCAGCCTGCACCTGGTATGAAACTTTTTTCGGGCCGGTCGAAGGCAATCCGTTCCACCCCGAAAGCGTATCGCCCCGGGAAGCCGCATTGGGCCAACGTATCGCACACACGGCCCTGCAACATCCCAACGAGCCGGGTGTCCTGAAATGACACAAGCCTCCCAAGCATCTCCGGACAAAGGAGGGAACACTGCCGCAGGCAAGGGCCCGGACACAAAAAGAAAAGCGTTTCCCTGACAGAACCAAGGGGGGGAGAACGCTCCGGATGCCAGAAGAAAAAAGGTAGCGCCCGCTCAAAGCAGGCTGCCGGCCTCACCGGCCCGGTACCCCGTATCTTCGATCAGGTCGCCCGACGACGAAGCAGCCACGGCCAGCCGGTCGCATCGCTCGTTTTCAGGAATTTCGGCGTGCCCCTTAACCCAGACGAAACGCACGTTATGCCGCCGGTACAGGGCGAGAAACCTCCGCCACAGGTCGGGATTTTTCTTGTCTTTGAATCCTTTGCGCTCCCAGCCGAAGACCCATCCCTTCGCAACGGCATCGACCACATATTTCGAGTCCGAATAAACCGTTACGTCGCAGCCGTCGTTTTTGAGCGCTTCGAGCCCGGCGATGACCGCCATCAGCTCCATCCGGTTATTGGTCGTATGCGCATAGCCGCAGCTGAGTTCCTTGCGGTAAGGGCCGCTCATCAATACGACGCCGTAACCGCCCGGGCCGGGATTCCCCAGCGCCGAACCGTCGGTATACATAGTAATTGTCGCCACTGTCCGTTTTCTTCTCTTTATGAATGTTACCGTGCCGCAGGCACGAAAAAAGAGGGCATACCACCCTCTTTACCGTTTTACTCCGGCATCGCCCGCCTCGTTTCCCCGGCGCCCGTCCTTCGGCTCCTCACCGGACCGGGCGTATGTCCGGAGACACCGCAGCACCGGCTAACGGCGCTCGCCTTTGGCTTCGATGCACAACGTTGCGTGCGGTACGATCCGCAGCCGCTCTTTGGGGATCAACTTACCCGTCTCGCGGCAAATACCGTAAGACTTGTTCTCGATGCGCACCAATGCCGCCTCGAGGTGCTGGATGAACTTCAGCTGCCGCTGGGCCAACCGGCCCGACTCCTCTTTGGAAAGCGTCGCAGCACCCTCTTCCAGCACTTTGAACGTCGGAGAGGTATCTTCGATGTCGTTGCTCGAAGTGTGGGTGATCGTAGAACGCAACAGGTCGTAATCGGCCTTGGCCTTCTCCAGCTTATCCAGTATTATCTTCTTGAATTCGAGTAGCTCCTCATCTGAGTACCGAGTCTTTTCATGCTCTGACATGGCTCAAAAATTTAAATATTCCAGACCATCCTGCGACGATCTTTTTATAAAGATAAAATTAATTTCGGAATATACCAACATTTTCGCGCCCGGTCCGGATGAAATTCACCCGGGTGTCAGACGCGCTCCACTTTCATTCTCACGGTCAGTTCATCCAGCTCTACCGGGACGCTTCCCGCCTCATCGAGGGAATCCGCCAGTGCGACGCTCAGGGCCAGCGTCTGTGCAGCGATGTAATCGCCGAACGACTCGACGGCTCCTGTCAGCGCTTCATGCCGCTCAATCACCACGCGGATACGGTCGGTCACTTCGAAACCGCTCTCCTTACGGAGATTCTGGATCCGGTTGACCAGCTCCCGGGCGATACCTTCGCGACGCAGCTCCTCCGTCACGGTAATGTCGAGCGCGACGGTCAGCTTGCCCTCCGTAGCGACCAGCCACCCCGGCATGTCTTCCGACACGATATCGAAATCGGCTGCAGTAGCTTCGATCCGCACGCCGTCGATTTCGGCCGTCCAGCGGTCCTCCCGCTCGATCTGCGCGATGTCCCCCTGCGAAAAAGCGGCCACCAGTGCCGATATCTGCTTCATCTGCTTGCCGTAGCGCGGCCCGAGCGTCTTGAAGTTCGGCTTGATCCGCTTGGTAATTACGCCGGTGGTATCCTCGATAAATTCCAGCTCCTTGACGTTTACCTCGCCGAGGATCAATCCCCGAACCGCTTCGATTTCGGCTTTAATAGCCGGGGCAAGCACCGGGATCACGATCTTCGTCAACGGCTGGCGCACCTTGATATTGACCTTACGTCTCAAGGCCAGCACCATCGACGACACTTTTTGTGCCAAAGCCATCATCTGTTCCAAACGAGCGTCCACCAATTCGGCCCGGAAAGCCGGAAAATCGGCCAGGTGCACAGAGGTGTCGCCGTGGCGTCCGCTCACCGCATTCAGGTCGGTGAAGATCCTGTCGGTAATGAACGGTGCGAACGGTGCGGCCAACTGCGAAACGGTCTCCAGACAGGTGTACAGGGTTTGGTAGGCCGCCAGTTTATCGGGAGTCATGCCGCCGCCCCAAAAGCGTTTGCGGTTCAGGCGCACATACCAGTTCGACAGGTTTTCATTCACGAAATCCTGGATCGCACGGGCGGCCGGGGTCGGATCGTAATTTTCGAGCGACTCGGTTACCTCTTTGACCAGCGTATTGAGCAGCGAGATGATCCAACGGTCGATCTCCGGGCGTTCCGCCACGGGAATTTCCGCCTCGCGGCCCGTAAAGCCGTCGACATTGGCGTACAGCGCGAAGAAGCTGTAGGTGTTGTACAGCGTTCCGAAGAACTTGCGCCGCACTTCGTCCACGCCGTCCACGTCGAACTTGAGGTTGTCCCACGGCTGCGAGTTCGAGATCATGTACCAGCGCACCGCATCGGTACCGTATTTTTCAAGCACCTCGAACGGGTCGACCGCATTGCCCAAACGCTTGCTCATCTTATTGCCATTCTTGTCGAGCACCAAACCGTTCGAAATGATATTCTTGAACGCCACGCTGTCGAAAAGCATCGTCGCCAGCGCATGCAGCGTGAAGAACCAGCCGCGCGTCTGGTCGACGCCCTCGGCGATGAAATCCGCCGGATAAACTTTCCGGAACTTCTCCCCGCTGAGTTCGAACGGATAGTGCACCTGGGCATAAGGCATCGCCCCCGAGTCGAACCAGACGTCGATCAGGTCGCTCTCGCGCACCATGCGTTCGCCTTTCGACGAGACGAGCACGATGTTGTCCACATAGGGACGGTGCAGGTCGAACTTATTATAATTCTCCTTCGAAAAATCTCCTTCGGTAAAGGCCGCGAACGGATTTTCGGCCATAAAGCCAGCAGCGACCGACTTGTCGATCTCCGCCTTCAGTTCGGCGACAGAACCGATGCATTTCAGTTCGCTATGGTCTTCGGTCGCCCAGATCGGCAGCGGGGTACCCCAGTAGCGCGAACGGGACAGGTTCCAGTCCACAAGGTTTTCGAGCCATTTGCCGAAACGGCCGCTACCGGTCGAAGCCGGTTTCCAGTTGATCGTTTCGTTGAGTGCGATCAGGCGCTCTTTCACGGCTGTCGTCTTGATGAACCACGAGTCGAGCGGATAGTAGAGCACCGGCTTGTCGGTACGCCAGCAATGCGGATAGTTGTGGGTATGCTTCTCTATTTTGAACACCTTGCCTTCCGCTTTCAGCATCATGCAGATCGAGACGTCGAGCGTCTCGTCGGCATCGGTCAGCTTCGGATCGTAGGCGTTCTTGACAAAGCGGCCTTCGTACTCGCGGTACGCCTCCGCATCGACATTCGATGCGACGAACGCCGGGTCCATATCCGCCATCAGGAAGAACTTGCCCGTGCGATCGACCATCGGCTGGCGTTTGCCCGCTTTGTCCACCACCACCAGCGGCGCGATATTCTGCTGCTTGGCCACCCGGTCGTCGTCGGCACCGAACGTCGGCGCGATATGCACGATCCCGGTACCGTCCTCGGTGGTCACATAGTCACCGGAGATCACCCGGAACGCATCGCCCATCGGTTTGATCCACGGAATCAGCGGCTCGTACTCGATCCCGGGCAGCTCTTTGCCGAGGAATTCGCCCGTCACCCGGTACGGAATGTTCTTCCCGTCGCCGTTGTAGCCGTCCAGATCGAGTTCCTCGTTCTTTTTCGGAAAATAGTTGTGAAACAGGTCACGGGCCAGCACCACTGTAACGGGCTCCCCCGTATACGGATTGTAGGTCCGCACCCGTACGTAATGGATACCGGGACCGACAGCCAGCGCGGTATTCGACGGCAGCGTCCAAGGTGTGGTCGTCCAGGCCATGAAATAGAGGTCGCCCTCCACCCCGTCGAACAGCTTTTCGCTCTTATCGTTGCGAATCACTTTGAACTGTGCGGTGCAAGTGGTATCCTTCACATCGCGGTAACACCCCGGCTGGTTCAACTCGTGGTTGCTGAGGCCCGTCCCGGCCGCAGGCGAATAGGGCTGGATCGTATAGCCTTTGTAGAGCAGTCCTTTTTTATAGAGCTCGCTCAGCAGGTACCACAGCGTCTCGATGTATTTGTTGTCGTAGGTGATATAGGGATCCTGCATGTTGACCCAGTACCCCATCTCGCGCGTGAGGCTCTCCCACTGGTCGGTATAGGTCATCACCTCGCGGCGGCAGGTATCGTTGTACTCTTCGATCGAGATTTTCGTCCCGATATCCTCTTTGGTGATTCCGAGTTTCTTCTCGACGCCCAGTTCCACGGGCAGGCCGTGGGTATCCCAGCCAGCCTTGCGGTGCACAAGGAAACCGCGCTGCGTCTTGTAACGGCAGATAATATCCTTGATCGTGCGGGCCATCACGTGGTGGATGCCCGGACGGCCGTTGGCCGAGGGCGGCCCCTCGTAAAACACGAACGTGGGGTGTCCCTCGCGCGTGGATATGCTTTTGCGGAACGTATCCTCAGCGTCCCACTGTTTCAAAACCTCCTGTGTGATCCGGGGCAGGTCCAGCCCCTTGTACTCGTTGAATTTCGAACGGCCCATAACTATTTTCGGATTCTCGTTGCGTTTGCCGGGAATGCGCCCCGGCGGTAACGGGCAAAAATAGGTATTTCCGGGCAGAATATCAAGAGTAAACACAATTCCGGCAACAATAGCCGGGCGTGTTCGAGTGAAAGCAGTGTATCGAATCACTTGTCCTCGATCCGTCAGAAGATCATCGGCCCCAAATGGCGTACCGGAGATACTCCTTCGATCCGCCGGGAACTCTTACCCGTCCAATTGGTGCATGGGTGAAGAGATCGTGGATTTGTACGAACGTACGACGAAGAAAACGCCCGCGAAGACGACGAGCGCCCCTACGACCCGTTCCCAGGTCAAATGATCCATATGCAACGCCACCGAGAGGATTGCGGCTCCCACCGGCTGCAGGTAGAAAAAGACGCTGCTGATCGTCGGTTTGACATAATGCAGGCTGAATATCAACAGGTAATTAGGGCCGAAGGTGGGTATCAGGATCACATAGAAGAACATCCACAGCGCTTCGGCGGGCATCGCGGCGAAATCGGTATGGATCATCGAATCGAACCCGAACGGCAACAGCATCACCGCAGCCATCGGATAGTACACCCTCAGCACCGTGATCGGCCTGTATTTCATGATCAGCCCTTTGAGCCACACCATCGAGAACGACGACGCAGCGATGGCGCCCACGACAAACAGGTTACCCATCAGCTTCTCGCCCGAAGTGACGGCACCGCCGCCGCTGAGGATGACCAGCAGCGCACCGCCCATTCCCAACACCATGCCAAAAACCTTCATCGGCGTAAACCGGTCGATCCCGAAAAAGAAAGAAAAAACCAGCACGAGGATCGGGCCGAGCGTCGCAATGATCGACGCTTCGATGGGACTCGTATGCTGCATACCGATCATCAGCAGCAGTTTTTTGGCGATGCCCATCAACAGTGCCGCCCCGATGAATTTATAGATGTCGTTCCGGTCGATTTTTTCGATGCCGCCCCAAAAAAGCGAGACCAAACCGAGCAGTCCCGCTACTGTAACGGCAAACGTCGCCAGCGCGACAGGCGTGATGTAATGGGGCATCAGTACCTTGTAAAAAGGATAGTTGACCGCCCACACCAGATTGGCCAGCAACAGGCCGAGATGGGCCCGGGTCACGTTCTGTAATTTCACCATCAAGAGTCTTTTCCGGAAGACCGGTACAAGAAACGCGCCAGCTCCTGTTTAGAGGTTTGCGGATCCGGACCTTTGGCCGCATGCGGGCATACCCGGACGACCGGGCCTGCCGGCTTTCTCCTGCATCTTTTGTCCCCATAGCGGACCGACCGGTTTTCCTCACATCCGCCGGACAGGGACTAAGCTCCCGACCGGCGGCCGAGATGCCGGTCGGCTTTGCTCCGCATGCGGGCTGCCCGCCACGCGCTGTCGGGATGAGTCGAAAAGAGTTGCATCACCTCGTCCGCTTCGCTGCCACCCTGGCGTGAGATTTGCGTGATCTTCTCCAGTGCGGAAGCCATCGCATAGGGATCGTAACCGTTCCGGATCAGGAATCCGAAACTGAAATCGTCGGCCAGCGTCTCCTGTCCCTGCGAAAACTGCGCCGAGGCGTACTGTTCGGCTATCGAACCGAGTTGGGAGGCGCTCAGCGCACCGAGTGCGCCGCCCACGGCGCCCAGCGCACTGCGGGCCGCCGAAGCGAGGTAGGCTTTGCGCATCGCACCGATCGTATCGTGGTTGCGCACATGCCCCATCTCGTGGCCGACGATGGCCATCAGTTCGTCGTCACCGAGGCGGTCCATCAGGCCCGAAAAAACGCGTATGCTGCCGTCGGCCGTGGCGAACGCATTGACTGCAGAGGTTTTGTACACTTTGAAATTGAGCGGAATGCCGTTGACCGCCACATAGCGCCCGGTCAGCCGTGCCAGCCGTTCGGCGTACGGATCGTCGGCAGGGGCTACCCGGTTCTGTGCGTCGCAATACCGGACATACTGCGCGGCCATCCGTTGCACCTCGTCATCGCTCAGGTCGGCCGCCTTGAGCACATCGACCGTGGCCTGCAGGCCCGGATGCGGCAGGCGTATCCGGGCGCGCGTCACCACGAGCAGGTAGATCACCAATGCTATGATAAGGATTTTAATCATCGTCCTTTCGGATGTTTTTCTTTCGGTAAAGGCTATAAAATTAAACGAAAATAGCGTAACTTCGCAAGCAAACCGAAAAAACGAACCCACAAAACAAACACCCCGTAACATGAAAACAACCCCGTTTACGAAGTATCATATTGAGAATGGCGCACGTATGGCCGAATTTGCCGGATTCAACATGCCGATCGAATTCTCCGGCATCAACGACGAACACCACACCGTACGCGAGAAGGCCGGCGTATTCGACGTCAGCCACATGGGCGAAATCTGGGTCAAAGGGCCCCGAGCGATCGACTTCCTGCAGCATGTCACCTCGAACAACGTAGCCACGCTGTACGACGGGAAGATCCAGTATTCGTGCCTGCCCAATGGACAGGGGGGCATCGTGGACGACATCCTCGTCTACCGCATCGACGCCGAGACTTTCCTGCTGGTGGTCAACGCTTCCAACACCGAAAAGGACTGGAAACACCTCTGCAAAGAGGGTGAGGCCTTTGGCCTGACGCCGGGCAAAGAGCTCTACAACGCATCGGACGAAATCGCCCAGCTGGCCGTACAGGGCCCCCTGGCGATGCAGATCGTCCAGCGGCTCTGCCCGAATGCCGATGTCGAGCACCTCGAATACTACACCTTCATCAAAACCGAGGTGGCGGGCATCCAAGACGCCATCGTGTCGGCCACCGGCTACACCGGATCGGGCGGATGCGAAATTTATGTAGCCAACGAAGACGCCGACAGGTTGTGGACGGCCCTCTGGAAGGCGGGTGCGGAACTGGGGCTGAAGAATATCGGGCTCGGCGCACGGGACACGCTGCGCCTCGAGATGGGCTTCTGCCTCTACGGCAACGACATCGACGACACCACCTCGCCGATCGAAGCCGGACTGGGCTGGATCACCAAATTCGTCGACGGCAAGGATTTTATCGACCGGGAGGCCAATGCAAAGATCAAGACAGAGGGGCCGAAACGGCGTCTGGTCGGCTTCGAACTGACCGAGCGGGGGATTCCGCGCCACGGTTACAAACTCGCCGACAACGGCGGCGGCATCATCGGCGAGGTGACTTCCGGGACGATGTCGCCCTGTCTGAAAAAAGGCATCGGGATGGGTTATGTAGCCGCTTCCCACGCCGCTCCGGGCAGCGAAATCAACGTAATCATCCGTGAAAAACCGATCAAGGCGGTGGTAGTCAAACTGCCGTTCATCAAAAAATAGAGTCCTGCCGTTTTTACCGGCCGTCAACGGCCAATCCCGCGACAAGCCATAGCAGAGCCGCGGGCAGGATCGTACAGACCGGTAATATCCGATTTTCCAAAATTCGATCATGCCAGACACACCCCATAACAAACCGGATAGGCGGCCCTCCGAGGCCGCCTATTGGTTTCTCTTCGACCGAGACCGCCTGCTGCTGCGGCACAATACGGACGGATGGTACATTCCGCTGGCTGCGGAACCGCCCGTAGAAGCCGCCGCAGCAATGGAGATTACCGGACAGGTCGCCCGGACGACTCCAGGCCCGGAACCCGCTTCCAATACAATCAGGTACTTTGCCTCGTCGGTCGAGGTTCCGCAGGCAGCCCCAGCCGGAATGGAATGGGTCGCACTGAGGGCCTCTTACGACCTGCTCGGCGAACGGGTGTACGCCTTGGCCGGAAAAGCCTTCGAACTGGTACACTGGGAACGCAACAGCCGCTTTTGCCCGGCCTGCGGTACGGGGATGGAGCCCCACTCCGAGATTTCGAGGCGCTGTCCGACCTGCGGCAAAGAGCTGTTTCCGGCTATCTCTCCGGCAATCATCGTACTGATCTGCAAAGGGGATTCGATCCTGCTGGCCCGCACCTGTTATTCCCGGTCACCTTTCATGGGACTCGTGGCGGGATTCCTCGAGACGGGCGAATCGCTGGAAGCATGCGTACACCGGGAAGTGTTCGAAGAGACGGGACTGCAAATCCGGAACCTCCGCTACTTCGGAAACCAACCGTGGCCCTATCCCAGCAGCCTGATGGTGGGTTTCATCGCCGACTACGCGGCCGGGGAGATCCGCCTGCAAAAGGAAGAGTTGAGCGAAGCGGCATTTTTCGACCGCAACCGCCTGCCTCCGTTGCCACCACCGCTCAGCCTGGCCCGCCGCATGATCGACTGGTGGTTGGATTGCCCCTCATCCCGCTAACCCCTCGAATTTTCCATTTACCCCTGCCCTCCATTATCCCTTGCACTCGGATGATTCATAAGCCGTCAGGCAGACACTGTGCGGTTAATCCTGGCCGGGAAAGCCCTTCTTCACAGAAAAACCCAGACAGCCCCTGACACACTGAAGGCCGCCTCCCGACGGCCTTCAACCATATCATTTATACCCTTTCCTTTGACACTCCTGCACATACCCGGCACTCTCCCGCATGTACTGTTCCGGAACCGCCCGCTCCCCACATCGGGAACAGCCGGTCGTTGCGGAACGGAGAGCGGCTTAGAACACAAGTTTCACACCGGCCAGTACGTTGATGCCCAGTCCGCGGTAGAAATAATACGGGTAGAGTTTCTGGTTGGCCAGGTTGTTTCCCTGCAGGAACACCCCGACAGCCTTCGAGATGCGGTATTCGGCGCCGAAATGGACATCGACCGTCGTACCTACCTGCTGCCAGATCAGTTCCGGCAAGGACATCATGATCTCCCTACCCGACAGCGCGAACCAGCGGCTCGACTGCAGCGTAGCCCCGGCGGTAAGGATCATTTTGTCGCGGATGCTGTAACGCAGGTCCAGGCGACCCGTAAAATTGGGGACTCCCGATACGTGGTCAAAACGTTTTTTAGAGAAGCCTTTGTACTGCACCGACGCTTCTATCCCGAAAGCCCCTGAAATACGTCCCTCCAGATCGGCACCCACCGTCCACATCGTCACGGTGTCGTTCAATACGTCGAACAGGTTTCCGTAAGATTGCCGCTCAGGAACGAACAAATTGGCAAACGTTGCCATATCCTGGGCGTGCGTCAGACCGCCGTAGACTTTGTACGAAAAAGCCGACGAGAAGCTGCCCGTAATGCCGACACGTCCGTTATACTCCGAAGTATTCGGGGCCCACGCCGATCCGACATAGGGATTCATCGAAGCCAGCGTCCGGTAGTCGTTGCTTTTCAGCCTGCCGTCGATCTCCACGAACGGGACGAAGTAGCCGTTG